>TARA_R110001583_G_scaffold6618_1_pt1 | contig 31660 bp, 22 predicted proteins | sample TARA_R110001583 | Tara Oceans TARA_R110001583 (sample SAMEA4398432) | marine metagenome | biome: Polar Biome; feature: [MES] marine water layer (ENVO:01000295) within the mesopelagic zone...; material: water (ENVO:00002006), including particulate matter (ENVO:01000060) such as...... | reverse complement strand
TGCGTTGTTATAAAATCTCTATGTAGAATAACTATACTTCAATTTCATGCCTAGCATCTCGGTACAATTTGCCTTGCTGACTTTGCATTTTGAGGTAGCATGGATATAGATGAAAGACTTTTTGAGATTTTAATTTCACCTTTACAGCAATAGTAAGATAAATATTTCTTTATTAAGTTCAATTAAGTATAAAAAAGCTTTAAAAGTTAAGATCGAGGATGATGTTGCTCATGTAAACTTTTTAAACGATCTTGAGCAATATGCGTATATATTTGTGTAGTAGAAAGATCACTGTGACCCAGTAACATTTGCACAACACGCAAATCCGCACCGTAATTAAGCAGGTGTGTTGCAAAGGCATGGCGTAATACATGTGGAGAAATAAGCTCTTTATCAATCATACAAACTTGCGCATAAAACTTAATACGATGCCAAAAAGTTTGTCTCACCATTGCCGTGCCACGACGGCTTGGGAACAAAATATCGCTACTTTGTCCTTTTAACAGTTCTGCACGTACTTCATTAATGTATCGATCTACCCAATAATTCGCTTCCTCTCCCATTGGCACTAAGCGGGTTTTATTACCTTTACCGGTAATGCGCACTACGCCTTGTTGCAGATTAAGCTCTTCCATGGTGAGCCCTATTAGCTCTGAAACACGTAACCCAGTGGCATATAATAACTCAAGCATGGCTTTATCTCTGAACTGCACCATATCTGATATATCTGGACTGGATAACAAAGCGTCTACCTCTGACTCCGATAATGACTTCGGTAATGGTTTGATAGTTTTTGGGCTTTGTAATTTTGCGCTCGGGTCATCCTCGCGTAGCTTCTCGCGACATAAGAATTGGAAGTAGCGTCGTAAAGCGCTCATCAAGCGAGCTGTCGAGCTATTTTTATATTCGGTTTCGCTATTTAAACGAAAACTGAAATAATCACTCAAATCAAGATAACTCGCTTCAGCTAATACTTTGTTTCTATCTATCAAATAGTTTTCAATCAAACAGAGGTCGAAACGATAAGAAGCGAGCGTATTTTGTGATAAACCACGCTCTAACCAGATTGAATCTAAAAATTGGTCAATCGTTAAAACTGTCATTTTATTCCTATTTTTCTTTAAGATGGCTTATTAGGCGACGGGCAATTAAGCCAGCTTCACCGTTGAAAGTCCTGATTTAAACGACTAAACTGCGTTTCTTTACTTGAACTAAGCATTATACCAATGACATTAAATAGCTTATCTATTTTACTGGTTAAAAAAACTTAGCTCTGAGCATTCATTAACGCTTTTAAATAAAATCTTTTTATTTAAAAGTATTACTTTACTTAAGGTTTAACCTAATGAAAATCGGCTTATTTTATGGCTCTAGTACTTGTTACACTGAAATTGTAGCGGAAAAAATTCAAGCTTTTATCGGTGAGGAACTAGTTGATATTTATAACATAAAAGAGTCCGGTCTGAGTAATATAAACGACTACGATATACTTATATTTGGTATTTCCACTTGGGATTATGGTGAACTTCAAGAAGATTGGGGGTCGTTATGGGACGAAGTATCAACATTAAATGTCACTAATAAAATTGTCGCTTTATTTGGATTAGGAGACCAAGAGGGTTATGGCGAATGGTTTATAGATGCTGTTGGTATGTTGCATGATGAAATTCAACCACAGAGGCCTCAGTTCATTGGGCAATGGCCAATTACAGGTTATCAATTCAGTGATTCCAAAGCGTTAAGCCCTGATAAAAAACACTTTTTAGGTCTCGCTATTGATGAAGATTCACAATATGAACTGAGCGATGAACGTATTGATCAATGGTGTTTACAAATTTTGCAAGAAATACAAGAGAAGATCTAACTTGATCAATTTTGTTAATTTATAACGCTTATCTCCCATTTCACAAAACGGTTAAAAAATAACTTCACAGCTCAATATTTAACCGTTATCATCATTTCCAATATCAATTTAAGTACATTGATCACATATACTTAATTTCCTTTTAGTTATTTAATTACAGCATCGTTAGTATTCTGATCCAGATCAACCATCTGTTTAAGACTTCCGATAAGCTTACGAACTTAAATAAATAGTTCTAAATAGTCCTCATGAATAACCCCATTATTCATGAGCACTATTTAATATTAAACACCCATAAACGGAAGGGAGTAAGCCGCATAATGTCGGATAATCAAACAACTAAAAGTTATCGCGAACTACATAAGCCAGCTAGTGAGTTTGAAACTCGCTCTGATTATTTAGATCACGAATTACAAATCATGCAACCACGTCGCTGGGGTTTAAACTTACCAGGCCGTGACTTTAACTTTGAATGGGAAGATCTTGTTCCAGCCATTGCAGGTACTATCGGCATTATCGCCATGTACTCAGCCGTTATGATGTCTTGGGCTGATGGTTTAACACAGGCTTGGCCACATGTTACTTTAGGTAAAGAATTTGCAATTGAAGTTTCTCGTGTTGAGATGCTAATTCCTGCTTTGTTATTCTGTGTTATTGCTTCGGGGTTTTTAAACCCACGCGCTAACCTTGCGGGTAACCATGGGCCAATGATTCCATTAATCGGTGCAATTGCACTTGCAGGTGCTCATCCTCTCGCACTTGCATTATTATTAGGTATCTTTGGTTTATTACTGAGTTACTTTAAAGGTGGCTCTAAACTGGTTAACTTAACCAGTGAAGGTGTTGCCGGTGGTTTATTAGTATTCCTCGGATTTACAGGCGCTTTCAGTCAAATTGGTCAAATTCAATCTTGGGCAAAAGGCATCGATATGGGCCATATCGGCTTAATCGTACTGGCTGTGAATGTTGTGTTATATGCATTCCTCGCAAAAATCAATAAACGTTGGTTAGCAATTCCAGCCTGTGCAATCACAGGGCTATTAATTGCTTTAGCATTCGGAGCAGGTTTTGATCTTACCTTTACAACTAAAACCGGCTTGCCAAATTTAAACCCAGTTTACTGGTGGGGAAGCACAACTGAAGGTTGGATGCTTGGTTTACCAAACCTACAACACTTTATTGCTTCATTGCCCTTCGCTATTTTAGCCGTGGCAATGTGGTCTCCAGACTTTTTAGGTCATCGTATATTCCAAGAACTTAACTACCCAAGAAATACTGATAAAGTATTAATGGATGTTGATGACACAATGACCACTTGTTCGATTCGCCAAATCGTCGGTACTGCAGTAGGTGGTGGTAACATTACGTCATCATGGGGTACTTATATGATTCCTGCGGCAATCGCGAAACGCCCTATTCCAGCAGGTTCTATTTTATTAGGTTCATTGTGTATCATTATTGCAATTCTAGGATTTCCTATGGATGTGGCAGTATGGCCTCCGGTGATGCGTGTTGCTCTTTTAGTGGGTGTTTTCTTACCATTATTAGAAGCGGGTATGCAGATGATTAAAAATACTAAAGATTCTCAATCTGCAGGTATTTGTATTTTCTCTGCCGCGGTATTTAACCCAGTACTCGCTTGGGCATTAACAATGTTCCTTGATAATAACGGCTTAATTGGTGATAAAGAGCGAGCAAAGAGATTATCAGTTATCGATAAAATCGTTATCCCATGTGGTGTATTAGTTATTTGTTTACTAGCTATGCTTGCGGTAGGTATGTTTGAAGCCAAATATGGTATTCCAGCGCTACTATAAGCTAACAGCTAACAGCTAAAAAAAGGCTATAACGTATTGCTCGTTATAGCCTTTTTTGTATCTGTAGAATAGCCATCAGCGTTTAGCTATTGGCCCACTGTTAAAATATTATGATGATAGTTTTACTGTTAACTAAAAATCGTTGATAAGCTATACAGTAGCGAGCCTCTAGCTTCGAACATCGACGCCCAGCCTTATAAAATTCATAAACTACAACCTGATTCCGTAGCTCGAAACTTCAGACTCGCAACTCGAACTGATTGCTTCTTTTATGCGCTTAATTCAATAATAAGATCATCTGCTATTTCTTGCAGAGATGAAACTAATGCATTTTTATTAAATTGCTCGTCCACAACAATCTTAAAATGGCTGGTAAACAGGGTCGCACCAATCGCAGATACCCCGATGCGATTACACTCCATATTATCAACTCGAATACTATTATCACTTAAGACTTGCGTAATATGATGCACTAAACCAGGGCGGTCTTTACCATCAATGTTGAGTTCAAGCGGTGTTGATTTTTCATGGCTAACGGTACCTAGATTCGCAAATTCGACATTAATATCCAGCGCTTTAAACTGCGAGATTAATTTATCTACATTAACCTCATCAATTTCAATTTTAATTAACCCTGCAACATAGTTATCAATATGACTAATTTTACTATTTAGCCAAATACCTCCTAGTTCATGTGTTTTATCAGACAATACTTTAATTAAATCGTTTTGGTTCGAACCGCTTACCGTTGCCATTAATTGAATATTCATAAACTTACCCCTCAAACATCATTATTTAAAAACGACACTTATTATACCAATTCCGCTAAATACCTGATCAATCTTACTGGTTAGAATAAACTATTTTTACGTTGAAAATCTTGTAAAGGGAACAACCATTTACTGCAATTTTCGCCTTAAACTAGTTCATTTTTCCTGCGTAATATTTGTTCACTTAATTAACGGGTTTGATATTATTTGAATTTAAGTTACAAGAAAATACACCTTATTTATGTAACTTAATTGTAAACTACTAATGAAACAATAGTTAACCTCAAAATAAAATAAAAACGTTCAGCTTTACTATTCGCAAAATAAAACACATTAGATTGATCAGAAAATAAAGAAAATTAGTAACATTCTGTAACAATAGGTCTTAATAATTCAACATTTGCATCTGAAAACTGAAATATTTAAATAAATCTGTAATAAAATTACAACTTAATTGGTGTTTTTGACTTACATCAAGTTTATTGAAGAATCATTTGTTAGACTGATTTTGTACCAATTACTGAAGAGACAAAAAAGATTTTAAATTATGATTGTAATAAGTAATGAAGCTAAAAATGGCACAAACCTGAATGCATCATCGAACTTATTTATATTGTCTTCTAAGCACATTATGGTAATAATTTGATACACCTTATTTTGCATGTTAGCGATGCGAATAAGCAATAAAATGTTTGTAATATGACTCCCATTTGAAATGTTTTTCTTTTGGTCTGAGCGCCATGTTGTAAGCAAATTTGCAGGAACTATTTTTAAGAGCTAATAAGCATTATGATTTAATCTCGTCAGCCCCAGAACATAACTGCTCCTGGTGAGATAACAAAAATAAAGCATTGGACTAATTATTTTATCTCCAACGCAAAAAGAATCGTTTTATACATATTTTTAATCTCTAACTATCAAGGTAAATCTTTATGACAAAACTTAACGAAGACTTTACAGCTGCTTGGAATGGCTTTGCTGGTGATACATGGAAAACTGAAGTTGATGTTCGTGATTTCATCCAAAAAAACTACACGCCTTATGACGGTGATGAAAGTTTCCTTGCTGAAGCAACTAAAGCAACAGACGAGCTTTGGGAAAATGTAATGGTCGGCATCAAGCAAGAGAATAGTACTCATGCTCCTGTTGATTTTGATACCGATGTTGTTTCTACTATTACGGCACATGATGCAGGTTACATCAACAAAGATTTAGAAACTATTGTTGGTTTACAAACTGAAAAACCATTAAAACGTGCGATTATCCCTAACGGCGGTATTCGTATGATTGATGGTTCTTGTAAAGTATACGGTAAAGAACTTGATCCTGGCATTCGCCAAACTTATTCTGAATTCCGTAAAACACACAACCAAGGTGTGTTCGATGTTTACACTGGTGATATTCTTAAATGTCGTAAATCAGGTGTGTTAACAGGGTTACCTGATGCATACGGCCGTGGTCGTATCATTGGTGATTACCGTCGCGTTGCACTTTACGGAATTGATTTCCTAATGACCGAAAAAGCAGCCCAACATAAAAGCTTAGAAGCTGAGTTGGTTGCAGGTACTTCATTAGAAGACACCCTTAAATTACGTGAAGAAATCTTCGAGCAATACCGTGCATTAGACCAAATGAAAGTAATGGCTGCTAAATACGGTAGTGATATTTCTGGTCCAGCAACAAATGCTAAAGAAGCAATCCAGTGGACTTACTTTGGTTACTTAGCGGCAATCAAATCTCAAAATGGCGCAGCAATGTCATTTGGTCGTACCGCTTCTTTCTTAGATATTTTTATCGAAAAAGACTTACAAGCAGGTGTTATCGATGAAACTGGTGCTCAAGAGCTTATCGATCACTTAGTCATGAAATTACGTATGGTTCGTTTCCTACGTACTCCTGAATATGATGATTTATTCTCAGGTGATCCAATCTGGGCAACTGAATCTATCGGTGGTATGGGTGTTGATGGTCGTACTTTAGTAACTAAAAACTCGTTCCGTTTCCTACATACACAATACACGATGGGCCCTTCTCCAGAGCCAAACATTACTGTGTTATGGGCAGAAGCATTACCAATCAACTTTAAAAAATACTGTGCAAAAGTATCTATCGATACGTCCTCTATCCAGTATGAAAATGATGATCTAATGCGTACTGATTTTGACAACGATGATTACGCTATCGCTTGTTGTGTATCACCGATGATTGTTGGTAAACAAATGCAATTCTTTGGTGCTCGTGCCAACCTTGCTAAAACATTATTATACGCAATCAATGGTGGTGTAGATGAAAAATCTAAAGCACAAATTGGTCCACGTAATATTCCAGCGATTACGTCAGAAGTGTTAGATTTTGATGAAGTTTACAAAAACTTAGATATTTTCATGGACTGGTTAGCAGAAACTTATGTCACTGCACTTAACTGTATTCACTACATGCATGACAAATACAGCTACGAAGCATCTTTAATGGCACTTCATGATCGTGACGTTTCTCGTACAATGGCATGTGGTATTGCGGGTCTTTCAATCGCAGCCGATTCGTTATCAGCTATCAAATACGGCACAGTAAAACCGATTCGTGATGAAAACGGCATTGCTATTGATTTTGATATTTCTGGTGATTACCCTAAATTTGGTAATAATGAATCACGTGTTGATGATATTGCTTGTGAACTTGTTGAAAGCTTCATGAAAAAAATCAAATCACGTCCAATGTACCGTAATGCTCGTGCAACACAATCTATCCTTACTATTACATCTAATGTTGTATATGGTAAGAAGACTGGTAATACGCCTGATGGTCGTCGCTCTGGCGCACCATTTGCTCCAGGTGCAAACCCAATGCACGGTCGTGATGAGAAAGGTGCTGTTGCATCATTAACATCTGTATCTAAACTACCATTTGCATACGCACAGGATGGTATTTCTTACACATTCTCAATCGTACCAAACGCATTAGGTAAAACAGATGATTCACAAAAATCGAATCTTGCAGGCTTAATGGACGGTTACTTTAAGCACACACCTGAACTTGAAGGTGGTCAACACTTAAATGTAAACGTAATGAACCGTGAAATGTTATTAGATGCAATGGAAAACCCTGATAAGTACCCTCAGTTAACAATCCGTGTATCTGGTTACGCTGTACGTTTTAACTCACTAACGGCTGAGCAAAAACAAGACGTAATTTCACGTACATTTACAGCCTCACTGTAAAATAAAAATAATAACAGGCAAATATTAACGTTTGCCTGTTATAATCAAAAAGGTTTCATTCGCAAGAATGAAACCTTTCTTTTTTGGTAAAAAATAATTATATAATTATTGCTAGAGCATTAATTATATAATTATTTTTAGGAGCTTCTGATGTCAGTAATTGGGCACGTCCATTCAATTGAAACATGTGGTACCGTCGATGGGCCCGGTATTCGTTTTATCATTTTCTTACAGGGCTGTTTAATGCGTTGTAAGTATTGCCATAATCGAGATACTTGGGATCTTGAAGGTGGTAAAGAGATGACGGTTGATGAGCTCATGACAGAGATATTGCAATACCGACATTTTATAAACGCGTCAGGCGGAGGTATCACTATTTCAGGTGGTGAGGCTATGCTACAACCTGAGTTTGTTAAAGCAATGTTTCAAGCATGTCGCATGGAAGGCATTCATACTTGTTTAGATACCAATGGTTTTGTACGTAAAATTGATGACACAACAAAAGGCGTCCTCGATGTTGCGGATTTGGTATTACTGGATATCAAACAGATGGATAATAAAAAACATATCGATTTGACCCACGTCAGCAATAAATACACCCTAGAATTTGCCAAATATCTTGCACAACAAAATCAGCCCGTTTATCTGCGTTATGTTGTTTTACCAGGTTATACCGATAATCTTGATGATGTCCATGCCCTCGGAAAGTTTATCGAACCGATGAAGAACATTGAAAAAATAGAACTATTGCCTTACCACGAATTAGGTAAACATAAGTGGATTGCTATGGGGGAGATTTATCCCTTAGATGGCATAAATCCACCAGCAAAAGAAACAATGGAAGAAGTTAAAAATATTCTTTTACAATACAATGATAACGTCCTTTATTAAATTAATCGCTCAGGATAATTCCTGAGTTATTTACAGATCTTTAAAGTTCTTATTTTGTCATTCTAGGTAACGTATATCATGTCTGCATTTGTCTGCCCACTTTGCCAAAGCCATTTTTCGCAACACAGTAACACTCAAGTTTGTGAAAACAATCACCACTTTGATATCGCAAAAGAAGGATATCTCAATCTACTTCCGGTTAATGCCAAAAACTCTAAAAACCCAGGTGATAACAAAGAAATGATGATGGCGCGTCGCAGTTTTTTAAACAGTGGCGGTTATTTATCTTTAGCAGAAAAATTAGCGTCTTTATTAGCTCGATTGTTAGCCGATAAAAATCAAACAACAATACTAGACTTAGGCTGTGGAGAAGGATATTACACTAACCACCTCGCCAATAACTTACCAAAATCAACTGTCATTAATGCATTGGATATTTCTAAAGTTGCCATTCGTTATGCCGCTAAACGTTATAAAACAATCAATTTTTGTGTTGCTAGCGCTTACGATATCCCTCTAGAAGATAATAGCCTAGATGCCATTATTCGTATTTACGCACCATCACTTGATAGCGAACTACAACGATTAATTAAAGAAAATGGCTATTTAATTACAGTCACCCCCGCCCCCCGTCATTTATTTGAACTACGTGAAAAAATATATGAGCAAGTCAATGCGCACCAGAGTGAAAATGAAGCCCCTGCAGGATTTACCAAAATAGAGCAAATAAATCTTAACTACCCACTTGAGATTAACGATGAACAGGTTTTAAAGGATCTGATTCAAATGACCCCTTTTGCGTGGAAATTTAACCAACAAACAATGCAAACATTGCTAGCAGAAAAAAAATGGTTAATTGAATGTGATTTTAATGTTGAAATTTATCTGAAATCAACAACCTGATCACACTAATTCGTTATTCTGTAAAAAATCATCACCACCACGTTTAAAAGCATTTTTAAGTAAGAATGCAAGATCTAAATAACGTGGACGCTGAGCCATGATCCCATCTTTACTATTGTTGCGATTTAATTTTTTTTCAATCGCGACATACCAAGGTAATAACTTATTGGGTAAAAAGTCTGATGAACGCTTGCCTAACCAATACAGTCCTTGAACAGGTAAACCCATTAAGAAAAGTACTAATGTGGCAGTAGCAGACCAGTCCAGCATATTGGGGAAATATATATTGAAGCTAATAATCAACATAATAAACGCAGGCACGAGTTTAATTGACAGGCGGGTATAAAAAGCAATTTTGCTATCTATAAATAAACAATTTAATGTTTTTTGTTTAGGCCAGATCCTAAGATACAAATCGCCCTGCCTGACAATAGAAAAAAATAAACTCAAAATAACCTCCTAAAATCTTTAATAAACGAGATATAGATTAGCACATACAACGAAAGCTTAAATAATTAATAGAAAAAATTGATTTTAAATAATTATTACCGAATTGCACTTTGTAATTTTATTACATAAGGGTAATATAATAATACAATAGAGAGTTATCATATTATCGTCACTTTCACTGATCATACTCTCAACTCACTCACATCATAATTTGGTGTGTTACTAATTAACTTTTATTATTGGAATATTTTTATGAGCAATAAATTAGTTCTTGTCCTTAACTGTGGTAGTTCATCTCTTAAATTTGCTGTCATCAATGCAGCGACAGGTGAAGAAGTGATCAGCGGACTTGCCGAATGTTTTAACCTACCTGATGCACGTATCAAATGGACGCTATCAGGTGAAAAAGAAGTCATGCATTTACCGGCAAATAGTGCACACTCTGAAGCAATATCTTATATTGTAGAAGAGATTATAAAAAAAGAACAAGGTTTGGCAGAACAATTTGTTGCTGTAGGACATCGCGTCGTTCATGGTGGTGAGAAATTTACTGAATCAGTGATAATTGACCCAGAAGTATGTAAAAGCATTAACGAATGCGCATCACTTGCACCACTTCACAATCCAGCTGCCGTTATGGGCATCAGAGCAGCACGCTCAGCATTCCCAGAGCTTCCTCAAGTAGCCGTTTTTGATACCGCATTTCATCAAACCATGCCAGCAAAAGCATTCCTTTATGCCTTGCCTTACCACCTTTACAAAGAGAAAGGTGTACGTCGCTACGGTATGCATGGAACAAGCCATCTATATGTTAGCCAGGAAGCAGCTAAAGCACTTAATAAACCAATCGAAGAAACGAATGTTATCACCGCACACTTAGGTAATGGTGGATCAATTACAGCCGTTAAAGGCGGTAAAAGTGTTGATACAAGTATGGGCATGACGCCATTAGAAGGTCTTGTTATGGGAACACGTAGTGGTGATATAGATCCAAGCATCATAGAACACTTAGTCACTCGTGAAGGTTATACACTTGCAGGTGTAATGGATATGCTACAAAAACAGAGTGGCTTATTAGGTATTTCAGGCGTATCAAGCGATTGTCGTGATGTACTAGAAGCGAGTGAAGAAGGTAATAAAGGCGCTATTTTAGCACGTGATATTTTCTGTTACCGCCTAGCGAAATATATTGCTGCTTATGCAGTACCTTTAGGTCGCATTGACGCACTTGTATTTACAGGCGGAATTGGTGAAAATGCCGATATGATTCGTGAACAAGTGTTAAACCATTTAACTATTTTTGGTTATCAAGTCGACTCAGAAAAGAATAAAGCAACAAAACTAGGTAAACAGGGTATTATTACCAAAGATAACTCTCCTATTGCAATGGTTATTCCCACCAATGAAGAGTGGGTAATTGCAAAAGATTCTGCAGCACTTGTTTCAGCTTAAGCTATCATTAATAAATTTTGTTTGGGGAATGATATTCCCCTCTTTTATTTACAACTTTATTTACAACCTTATTTAAAAAAGGAATCATCATGTCTCGCACAATAATGCTCATTCCCATCGGCTCAGGTGTAGGTGTTACATCCGTTAGTCTTGGAATGGTTCGCGCAATGGAGCGCCAAGGCGTTGCAGTTAACTTCTTCAAACCCATTTCACAGCCTCGCACAGGTGATGTAGGTCCAGAGCGTTCAACTACCACACTTCGCAATGGCTCAACAATCAATCCTCCAGAGCCTTTTCCAATGAAATATGCAGAGAATTTGATTTCATCAGGAAACTCTTCAGAGCTATTAGAAAATATTGTGGAACGCTTCCAAGAAGGCACTAAAGGTAGCGATTTGATCATCGTTGAAGGCTTAGTACCAACGGATAAACACCAGTTTGCTAATGAGATGAACTACAACATCGCAAAAGCATTAGGTGCAGAAATGGTCTTTGTGACGCATCCAAGCAATGATTCTTCACAGCAGTTAAAAGAGCGTATGGAAATCGCTATTTCAACATTTGGTGGAAAAAATAATACCCGTATTGCAGGTTGTATTATTAATAAAGTAGGCGCCCCAATTGATGAAAATGAAAAATCTCGCCCAGATTTAACTGAGATGTTTGATATTCCTGAAGGTTCTGTGCATAACAACCTTGAAGTATTACAAATGTTTAGTAAGAGTCCGCTACCTATCCTGGGATGTATCCCATGGAGTGCTGATCTTATCGCACCACGCGTAAAAGACCTTGCTGCACACTTACATGCACAAATATTAAATGTTGGTGATCTTGAAAACCGTCGTTTACACAGTGTGACATTTTGTGCTCGTTCAATCCCTAATATGGTTGAGCATTTTAAAGCAGGATCAATGCTGGTAACTTCAGGTGACCGTAGTGATGTAATTATAGCGGCTTGTTTAGCAGTAATGAACGGCATGAAAATAGGTTGTTTATTATTAACTGGCGACTACCCACCAGAAGAAGAAGTAATGAAGCTGTGTGGCCGCGCAATGGAGTCAGGTTTACCGATTTTATTAATTAAAAGTAACACTTGGCAGACAGCACAACGACTACAAAACTTTAATATGGAAATTCCTGTTGATGATGTAGAACGTATTGAAAAAGTACAAGAATACATTGCTAGCCATATTGATAAACACTGGTTAAATACATTAACGGAAGACTCTTCATTAACACGTCGCTTATCGCCACCAGCATTCCGTTATCACTTGACAGAATTAGCACGTAAAAAGAATCAACGTATTGTTTTACCTGAAGGTGAAGAACCTCGTACAATCCAAGCTGCGCTTATCTGTGCACAACGTGGTATTGCAAAACCAGTTTTATTAGGTAATGCAATTGAAATTCATCGCATTGCTACACAACAGGGGATTGTTTTAACAGATGATGTTGAAATCATAGATCCAAAAGATGTGCTTGAAAATTATGTTGCTCCTATGGTTGAACTGCGTAAAGCAAAAGGCTTAACTGAAGTGGTTGCGCGCGAGCAATTAGAAGATACTGTTGTACTTGGTACAATGATGCTAGCTGAGAACGAAGTCGCCGGCCTGGTTTCTGGTGCGGTTCATACCACAGCTAATACCATTCGTCCTGCATTACAACTAATTAAAACAGCGCCTGGTGCAAGTATCGTTTCTTCTATTTTCTTTATGCTATTACCAGATCAAGTTTTAGTTTATGGAGATTGTGCAATTAATCCAGATCCAACAGCGGATCAATTAGCAGATATCGCCATTCAATCAGCAGATTCAGCAATTGCATTTGGTATTGACCCTAAAGTTGCTATGATCAGTTATTCAACGGGTGATTCTGGTGCAGGTAGTGACGTAGAAAAAGTACGTGAAGCGACTAAAATTGCACAAAGCCGTCGTCCTGATTTATTGATTGATGGGCCATTACAATACGATGCCGCTGTCATGGAAAATGTTGCTAAAAGTAAAGCACCAAATTCTAAAGTAGCAGGTAAAGCAACTGTATTTATCTTCCCAGATTTAAATACCGGTAATACTACCTACAAAGCAGTACAACGTAGTGCAGACCTCATCAGTATCGGTCCAATGTTGCAAGGTATGCGTAAACCTGTCAACGATTTGTCTCGTGGTGCCTTAGTAGATGATATTGTCTACACGATTGCATTAACGGCAATTCAAGCAACTCAAGCACAAGAGTTAGCGGAAAAAGTAAAAAATACACCTAAAATAGAAAAAGCTAAATAGTTAAAAAGCTAAAAAGCTAAAAAGTATTTTATTTTTAAAAAAAGCCCCGTTTGCTAGCAAGTAAACGGGGCTTTTTTATAAATACTTTTGTCATTAATTTGGAATTCTATAGCTCAATCAGTAAGCACTTCAAACCCCGATCTGGATTAATATTAATAAAATGTGCTTCTGGCATAATTCTTTTTAATATTTTAGCTTCTGGACATTCAGTTTCTATTACTGACTCCAAAAATTCAAAGTCAAGATCCGGAGAATTCAAACATAATAAAGCCTTTCCGCCTTGATTAAGTAATTCAGGTAAACGACGGATAATTTTAGGGTAATCACGTTTAATATTAACACTGCCTTTTTGCAATGAAGGCGGATCAGCAATGACAATATCATAAGGCCCTAAACGCTTTACTTTCCCCCATGATTTAAACAAATCATGGCCAAGGTATTTTACCTTACTTAAATCATGTTCATTTAAACGATGATTATCTCGTCCGATTGCTAGTGCCGCTTTACTCATATCCAGATTAACCACTTTTTCTGCACCGCCCGCAATCGCGGCGACAGAAAAAGCACAAGTATAAGAAAACAAATTTAAAACAGAACAACCTTTTGAATGCTCTCTGAGCCAATTACGCCCATTTTTCATGTCTAAAAAGATGCCGTAGTTTTGATTGGTGCCGAGGCTTATTTTATATTTCAATTCATTTTCGTTAGCAACATAATCTGTTAAGGCCTCGCCCCATAAAACAACTGTCGGAGCAAAATCACGGCAACGATATTGAACCTGTACACTACTTACATTGAAATTTAATCGAGACATTTGCAGTAATAAATCATCACAGAGCTGCGCTAACCATTCATCACTTTCTTCTTTGTATAAAATGATAAGAATAACCGGTGATAACCAATCAATATTAATATGGCTACTTTCAGGAAAATGAAAACCTCTACCATGATATAACCGTTGTAACTCTGTCTCTGGTAAGCTTTGAATAGCAGACCAATCTATTTTTTTTATTATGTTCATTGTTTATCTTCTATTATTTCTTCGCTTTGTTCGAGTGAGTCAAGCACATCAATTTCTTCATCTGAACTTAATAAAATGGCGAACCAACGGCCGTCAGGACTATTTTCTAAAGCAAGTTTAAAGATCATGGTTAAGGGCACCGATAATAACATACCTACCATGCCTAATAACCAGCCCCAAAAAATCAATGATAGAAAGACCACTAATGTAGACAACCCTAAACTGCGCCCCATAAATTTAGGCTCAACGACACTGCCCATGACCATGTTGACAGCCACAAATAATCCAATCACAAACGCAGCAGGCACTAAACCTAATTGTAAAAATGTCAAAATAACAGCGGGTACCGCCGCAATAATAGAGCCTATATTAGGAATATAATTAAGTAGAAATGCCAGTAATGCCCAAAGCACAAAAAAATCGACTCCCATGATCCACAGCACCAAACCAATAATTGCGCCTGTGGCTAAGCTGATCATGGTTTTGATTGCCATGTAACGATTTACCAAAGTTAAAAATTGATCTAATCGTCTTTCTGTTTCTGATGAATCATCAAAAGCCACGTGTAATTTTTTTGCAAAGCCTTGCCCTTCTGACAACATAAAGACAACCGTTAACAACAATAAAAAAACATTACCCAACACACTACTAAAACCACTTAATGTAGAGGTCACCAATCCCATCACTTTACTCGGATCAAAATACGCACGTATTTCACTCATCGAGAGTGAAATATTATGACTCGCCATCCACTTAACCACCCAAGTGAGTTCATTGGCAAGTTGTGCTTCGTAGGTAGGTAGTGCGGCCCTAAATCCAGACACCGCACTGCCGACTACGCCACCTAATACAATAAACATTGAAAAGATAAAAACAATTACTAAGGTAATTGCGACACCTCGAGGCACTTTTTTAGCAACAAGTAAATTAATGGCCGGATTACAGATAATGGCAACAAACAATGAAAGTAAAAAAGGAACAACAATAGGAGCCGCCACTTTTATACCAGCAAGCGAAATAACAATTGCAGCAAAATAAAGAGCTGTACGGGCCGAAGCAGAAATTGGTGACATAATAGTTCCATCAAAGATATTTAAAGAATGACCAGATACCGTTCAGGTTAATAGTCTAATCGTTCTTGCTTGTTAAAAAGAGCATTTAAATGTTGCATTCAGTTGCATAAGCCCGCTATTACTCAATCATGCACCTTTAACGACTCTCTTTTTCCTACGTAGGAGTAGGTCATTTCATTAAACGGAATGGTATAACAGCGAGGTCTTTTTATCATTAAAAAAGTATACAGCAGAAAACCAACATAAAGGCCTTTATCGCTTTAGTTTAAAATTCTATAACAATCGTCTACTATAGCCATGTGAAATTGAGCAAACACACTTTATTAAATACTACAATACTACTTATCAATAAAATCATGACGTCACGCATAAACGTGACGAAAATCACCAAATAAAAAGCATCAGCTCAGTTAAAATGTGATTTCGATCAATGCCAATGAAATAACAACTTCATATAATCTCTTTCGAAAGTTGTTTACTAAGATCGGTTTTAAAACAAAGCTCAATTTTATTAAAACATTTTTAAACTTTTAAATTTTATAAACCTTTGGAGAAATATATGACAGTAAGTAATGTTGCTGAATTAGATGCGATGGTAGCACGCGTTAAAGCGGCTCAAAAAGAATACGCTTCTTTTACGCAAGAACAAGTAGATAAAATCTTCCGAGCTGCCTCATTAGCAGCCTCTACTGCACGTATCGAACTAGCTAAAATGGCTGCAACTGAGTCAGGCATGGGTATCATGGAAGACAAAGTAATCAAAAATCACTTTGCTTCTGAATTTATCTATAACAAATATAAAGATGAACTGACTTGTGGCATCATCGATCGTAACGATGAAGGTGGTACTATCACTATCGCAGAACCACTCGGTATTGTTTGTGCAATCGTTCCAACTACAAACCCTACATCAACAGCAATTTTCAAAGCGTTAATCTGCCTTAAAACACGTAACGGTTGTATCTTCTCACCACATCCACGCGCTAAAAATGCAACTAACTTTGCAGCTAAAATTGTATTAGATGCGGCAGTTAAAGCCGGCGCACCAAAAGATATCATTGGTTGGATTGACGTACCTTCTGTTGATCTTTCTAACAAATTAATGAAACATGATGATGTTAACATGATCCTTGCAACTGGTGGTCCAGGCATGGTGAAAGCGGCTTACTCTTCAGGTAAACCAGCTATCGGTGTTGGCGCGGGTAATACACCTGTTGTTATCGATGAAACTGCAGATATCAAACGTGCAGTATCGTCAATATTAATGTCTAAAACATTCGATAACGGTGTTATTTGTGCATCTGAGCAAGCAGCAATAGTTGTTGAGTCTATCTACGACGAAGTTAAAGCTCGTTTCGCTAAATACGGTGCGGTAATCCTAACCAAAGATGAGGCTAATAAAGTACGTAAAGTAATACTTATCGATGGCGCGCTTAACGCTAAAATCGTTGGTCAACCAGCATACAAAATTGCTGAACTAGCAGGCGTTAAAGTACCTACTTCAACTAAAATATTAATCGGTGAAGGTTTAGAAGCTTCTTGGGATGATGAATTTGCTCACGAGAAACTATCTCCTACATTAGGTCTATTCAAAGCGAAAAACTTTGAAGATGCAGTACGCCAAGCAGGTATCGTGTTAGACATAGGTGGTGTTGGTCATACATCAGTACTTTACACTGACCAAGACAACAACGAAGATCGTATCGCTTACTTTGGCGACAAAATGAAGACTGCACGTATCTTAGTTAATACGCCTGCATCTCAAGGTGGTATCGGTGACCTTTACAACTTCGAACTTGCGCCTTCTTTAACACTAGGTTGTGGTTCTTGGGGTGGTAACGCTATCTCAGAAAACGTAGGTCCTAAACACCTTATCAACAAGAAAATTGTAGCTAAGCGAGCAGAAAATATGTTGTGGCATAAACTACCAAAATCTATCTACTTCCGTCGTGGCTGTTTACCAATTGCAATGACTGATTTAGAAGGCAAAAAACGCGCACTAATCGTAACAGACCGTTTCTTATTCAATAACGGTTACATTGATGACTTACGCTCTATCCTGAAAGAAAAAGGCATGGAAGTTGAAATTTTCCATGAAGTAGAAGCAGATCCAACACTAGCAGTTGTTAAAGCAGGCGCTGAAGCATGTCTAAGTTACCAACCTGATGTTATCTTAGCAGTCGGTGGTGGTTCACCAATGGATGCAGCGAAAATCATGTGGGTTATGTACGAACATCCAGAAACTGATTTCGAAGATCTATCTATGCGCTTTATGGATATCCGTAAACGTATTTACAAATTCCCTAAAATGGGTTCAAAAGCTGAATTAGTTTGTATTACTACGACTTCTGGTACAGGTTCTGAAGTAACACCGTTTGCTGTTGTTACTGATGAGAAAACTGGTCAAAAATACCCATTAGCAGATTACGAACTAACGCCAAACATGGCTGTTGTTGATGCTAACTTAGTAATGGATATGCCTAAGTCTTTATGTGCATTTGGTGGTTACGATGCCGTAACTCACGCAATGGAAGCTTACGTTTCTATTCTTGCTAATGAATACTCAGATGGCCATGCTCTTCAAGCGCTTAAAATGCTTAAAGAATACTTACCAAGCTCTTATACAAATGGTAAGAAAGATCCGATTGCACGTGAGAAAGTACATAATGCAGCAACCATTGCAGGTATGTCTTTTGCGCAGTCTTTCCTAGGTGTGTGTCACTCAATGGCGCATAAATTAGGCGCGGAATTCCATATTCCACATGGTCTTGCTAATGCATTGTTGATTTCAAATACCGTTCGTTTCAACGCTACGAACAACCCAACTAAACAAGCGGCATTCTCTCAGTACGATCGCCCTAAAGCACGTGCTCGTTATGCAGAAATCGCAGAGCACTTAGGTTTCCGTGACGGTAATACAGAAACTAAAGTTAATGCGCTACTTAACTGGTTAGAAGAGCTTAAAATTGCATTGGATATCCCACTGTCAATTCAAGCTGCTGGTGTTGATGAGGCCGCGTTTATGGCTAAAGTTGATGCACTTGCTGAAGATGCATTTGATGACCAATGTACTGGTGCTAACCCGCGTTACCCATTAATCAAAGAGCTAAAAGAAGTATTAATCGCTTCTTACTACGGTACGGCTTACGCTGATGTGATGGATGTGCCAGCGGTTGTTGTTAAAGAAGAAAAGAAAGCAAAATAATTTCTTAAAATAACAATAAGAAATAAATAATAAAAAGCCTGTTTGAAAACAGGCTTTTTTTTGGATAAAAATTATAAGAGTATTTTCTTTTTAATCTTTAATTTATCTCACGACACGAACTTCGTTTTATTAACGAACAAGGTACAATCACTATTTTAGCTTCGTTAGATTGCTTTTCACTCATCAATCCATCAAGTAATAATTTTGCCGATTCGATGCCCAAATGATAAGAATCTTGCTGTACTACTGTAACCGGTACTTTAAACATCTCCACCATCGGAATTTCATCAAAACCAACAATAGAAACCTGTTCAGGCACTTCAATATTAGCGATGTTTAATTTTTTAAGTAACTCAGTGGTGATAGCAAGATGCTGTGTGAAAAAAGCGGTCGGTGCCTTCTTCGTTTCTAATAATTGAATCGGTGATTGTTGAAAGCCAGTTTCTCTATCCCAATATTGTATTAAGTCTTTATCCAAAGTAATGCCGTTCGCTTGCAAGGCATTAACATAACCTTGATAACGTTCGGATCGACAAAGGTTATCTTCAAAAACCTGAGTTATAAAAGCAATCCGTTGATGCCCAAGACTAATTAAATATTCAGTGGCTTTTTGTGAGGCCTCTCTGTCATCAGAAAGTACAATATCAGTATGACAATCGTTATATTCTAGCTGAAACTGTACAATCGGGAATCCTGTTTCAGCATATTCATTAATGAGTTTTACATTTTTTCCTGTTGAGGTAATGATTATGCCATCGACGCGCATTTGCCTGAGTGTTAACAGTGATCGCCTTTCAACTTCCTCATCAAAATCGGTATTGTAAATCAATACGTTGTATTCATTTTTTTTACAAAAATCATCGATACCTCGTAAAATTCTACTGGTATTAAAGCCGGAGATATCACGCACAATGACACCAATCGTTTTAGTTTTATCACTTTTTAAACTGCGCGCAATCGGATTGGGAATGTAATTTAGCGCTTCGACTGCATCGCGAATTCTTTCTTTTGTTTGCGCTGACATATGACCAAATCGACCGTTTAAATATTGAGAAACAGTACTTTTTGACACATTGGCGAGTGTTGCTACATCGATAATTCTAATTTTGCTCATACAATTTCATTATTTGTTAAGTGCATCAATTTATGTGATTGACATACTAACCAGATGCATTAACCTAGTCAAGTAAACCGATTTACTAAATCGGTTTACTTGATGATAAAACTAATAATAAACCACTAAATACAAAACAATTAAAAATGATTCAAAACTAATTTAGTGACTGTATAAAACCCTAATAAATCATTAAATTAAGCAAATCATTGTTGGAGTTAACGATGAAAATTAAAGACATTAAAATATTTGTAACCAATCCTGGAAGAAACTTTGTCACTGTAAAAGTGATTACTGAAGACGGTACTTACGGGTTAGGAGATGCCACCGTCAATGGACGAGAATTGGCAGTTGTTGCCTACTTAGAAGAACACGTCGTCCCTTGTTTAATCGGACGCGATGCGCATAATATTGAAGATATTTGGCAATATTTATATAGAGGTGTTTATTGGCGTAAAGGCCCTATCGGCATGGCCTCTATTGCAGCGATTGATATGGCATTATGGGATATTAAAGGCAAAGTCGCAGGCTTACCTGTGTATCAATTATTAGGCGGAAAATGTCGTAAAGGCATTACCCTATATGCGCACGCAAATGGTGAAACGATTGAAGAAACATTAGATAAAGCGCAAGAACATATTGATCAAGGTTTTAAAGCGATAAGATTACAAACAGCAATCCCTGGCTTATCTGAAACCTACGGCATTTTAGGTGATAAAAAAGATTATTTTGAAATGCAAGGCAGTCGTCCATTACCTCCAGAACAAGAATGGTCGACAGCAAAATATTTTAAATTGGTTCCTGAGTTATTTAAGCAAGCACGAGCACGTTTTGGAGATCAAGTTCATTTTGTACATGATGTTCATAGTCGACTTACTCCAATTGAATCTGCAAAATTAGGGAAAATACTAGAAGAATATGACTTATTATTTTTAGAAGATTCTTCTATGGCTGAAAACCAAGAAAATTATAAAATAATTCGACACCACACCACCACACCGCTGGCGATCGGAGAGACTTATAATACGATTTGGGACTGTAAAGACTTAATGCAGAATCAACTAATTGACTACATCCGAGTGGCAGCAACTCATGCAGGTGGCATCACAGGCGTTAAAAAAATCACCGATTTCGCAGACATCTTTAATATTCGTAGTGCGCCTCATGGTGCTCCGGATCTTTCTCCTATTTGCTTTGCTGCCCATATGCATCTTAATATCTCAACACATAACTTTGGTATTCAAGAGTTCGTTGGTTTTGGTAATGATGAATCGAAAAAAATATTCAAGCACGATATGCGACTTGAAAACGGCATGATAATGATCAGTGATGCACCAGGCCTAGGTATTGAGTTTGATGAGACAGAAGCTGAAAAATTTGCTTATGTACGTTCCTACCTACCCGTGTGTCGCTTGGAAGATGGTACTTTATGGGATTGGTAATATTAATCCCCATCCATCAAGAGTAACAAAGAATCATAAATAGCAGTTATTTTAAATAAACATTAATGAGAGGATTCATAATGAGCAAGAAACAAACAGTATTAATCTTTGGAACAGGGTTTGCTGGCGAAGGACACGCAAAAGCTTTCCGTGATGCAGGTGCAGAAGTCGTGGCGATTGTGGGCAGAACATTATCAGTCGTTAAAGATGTTGCAGAACGACTTAATATTCCTTATTCAAGCACTGATTTAAAGCAAGCCTTAGCAGAATGTAAACCAGATATCGTTGCCGTCGCAACCCCAGGCGGTGCCCATGTAGAGCCAATTAAACAAGCCATTGAGTTTGGTTGTCATATTTTCTGCGAAAAGCCTCTATCTGAAGGTGGAGACAGCGCCGAAGAACTTTACCAACTGGCACTTAAAAAAGGCGTAAAAACAGCCTTTGCCGCCAGTTTCCGTTATATGCCACGCATTATTCAAGCGAAACAATTAATCGCAGCAGGAGCGATTGGTGAGCCTCTAGAAGTCGAATGTATTTCTCATTTTAATCTAGATCGAAATATTCCCTTTGGTTGGTCACATACGATTGAAAATGGTGGTGGTCGTTTAAACAATAACTTCACTCACATGCTGTCTATTGTCACCTCAGTGATTGGTGAAAATATCCTTTCTCTTCAAGGTGAAGTACGTAATGACATGCCGAAAGCACCAGTGGTTGAAGGTGTGCATAACTTCATGCAACGACGTAACTATATTCCTGATGATATTAACTCCCCAGATCTGAAGTGGAAAGATTGTAATGTAGAATGGTCTTACACAGTAATGATGCAACTGGAAAGCGACTTTCCTGCTAAAAACCCGGTATCGGTGTTAATCAAACATGGCGGATTGGTGCCTCGATTTAATGAAGATCATTTAGTTTTCCATGGTAGCAAAGGCTCTATTTACATCAAAGGTAACTACGGTGCAGGCCCATTATATTTATGGGACGATAAAAAAGAATGGAATGAAATCGAATTGCCAGCAGCGATTACTGAATCATTGCCAGATATAGAAGATGATACACAAAGAAGTTGGACTCACCTAGCAATCCAGTTAGTGAAAGACTTGAATGGCGAAACCGTTGAACCATATCAAACATTTAAAGAAGGCTCTGAATATCAAGTCATTATTGACAAGATCAGAGAAAATGGTTTGTAACCGCTTGCTCAGGTTAAAAGCAATTTAACTGAAGAATGGTCATTAACACATCGCTAAGGGCTGATGCAAAAGCCTTTAGCGATTTTTATTAAAACTTCTACGAAGTAGCCGTACCCCATTTTAAAATATTCACCTCGTTTCCCGCTTCAGGATGTCTTGGGATATTCAAAGACAAAACTAACGAAACGACCGCCATTATAGCACCAAGCATAAACACTAATGCCGGAGAGCTCATCCAAAGCAAACCAAAAGTCACAGGAATGACAACAGCTGCAATATGATTAATCGTAAAACTAACACCCGCCGTTGAGGCCATATCAGCCGGATCGGCTATTTTTTGGAAGTAGGTTTTTGTTGCTAACGCTAAGGCAAAAAATAAATGGTCAACAACATACAAGCCAGCAGCCCAATGTGCGGACTCTACAAATGCATAACCCATAAACACCAGAATAAGCCCTGTATATTCAAAAAAGAGTGCTTTACGCTCTCCAACCACGCCAATAAATTTACCAATTTTTCGAGCAAACAAAAAATTAAACAGATAATTAATCAAGAATAGTAATGTGATATCAGCAGCAGAATAACCAAATTTTTGCACCATTAAGAAACCAGCAAAAACGACAAATATCTGTCGTCTAGCACCACTCATAAATGTCAGCGCATAATAAAGCCAATAACGTTTACGTAAAATAAGCTTTTTATTTTGTTGCGTTTTTATCGTAAATTGAGGAAATGTCAGCGCAACGCCAATCACTAATAACAATGCAGTTCCTCCCGCCAATAAATATATCCACTGATAATCCAATTTAAACACCTCTAACATGACCCATAAAACACCATAAGTTAAAAGAGATGCAAATGCGCCAACAGAAATCATTCGCCCCAGCATTTCAGGCGCATCCTCTTTTGAAATCCATTGTAGCGATAAAGATTGTTTTAAGGTTTCAAAGTAATGAAAACCTATCGACATCAATAATGTTGTGCCTAACAAACCAAACAATGAGGGGAAAAACCCCGTGATGGCAACACCTATTGCTAACATCGCCAAAGAAAGCACCATAAAGCGCTGCTCTTTAATAAATAACAATACACCTACTACCGTAAACGCTAAGAAACCAGGAATCTCACGCACTGTCTGCAATAACCCAATATCAGCGCCGGTGAAATTTGCACTCTCGATAACAAAATTATTTAGTAGGGCCATCCAACTTGCAAAGGCAATAGGAACAATAACAGAAATAATAAGAAGGAAATTATGGGGTGTTTTCCAACCCTGTGGTTTGTTCATTAAACGTGTCCTTTAGTAGGTGATTAGGTGACTCATTAGCTTAAACGGTAATCAAGCGAATCATTAATTACCTAATGTCATTGAATTTCCATGTATTTAAGGTTGTTATTATACTATTCTTTTTAGCCACCAAACATCAGGCATTAATATTCATTAGTAATGCTAATCATTAAACGATAATGACAGTTTTTATAGGGGAAGCGTAAAACAATCTCAGGATCCCCCTCTTAGTGAAAAAGAACGTCTTCGTTTTAATTCCATGAACTCACTATTGTATCCGTTAAATTAGAACGAAGACAAAGTATCCCCTCTAAGCCTTATCCCATCAGCCATCAAATCAATAGGTTAATGAAATTAAAACGAAGACAATTGTAAGCTTTAAATTGATTAAAGTTATCATTCTTCAATATATAAACACGGGAAAATAACTCTCCTCTGTTACGTAGTAATCTTAAGCAAACCTTTCAGTTTATTTCATTTAGCACGTTAACGGCCAAGGTTTAATGCTTGATCTTTATATCCCCCTCAAAATTGAGTCATACAGATAATTAACTAGCTCAGCGTACTTGAAAAACACTAATTAATTTTCTTCAATGAGACATCACAGCTTTTACCGATTGCAAAGTGTAACAATACATGTGCCCTTTTTTATTAGTGGCTTCACTTTAAAATTCATATCTATTAGTATCATCCGAGTATAAATGATTACGACACCCCCATCTGGTCACGAAATGAAAGCCATGTAATCAAACCAATCCTGACAAAAATGAACCTATGAATACTATAAGACATGAGCTACAATGATATCACATGAAATATTTATGTCAGAACAAGGTGTATAATGTCAGTTACAAAATTAGTTGCCAATAGATTATCTCGAATGAAACGAGGAACCCCATTTTCTATAGAGGGCTTTTATTCTCTAGGCACAACTACATCTGTTCAAAAAGCAATGAGTCGCTTAACTAAGGAAGGAGAAATTACTCGTGTAGCAAAGGGAATTTATTCTCGCCCCAAGCCTCTACCAAGCATCCCTTCTATTAAGATTACGGCAAAAGCCGAAGATGTAGCAAAAACTTGGGCACGAACTCACAAATACAAAATAGTACCACAAGGACTTGAGGCAGCTTATCGACTAGGTCTTCAAACTCAAGCTCCTGTTAAAAGCGTATATTGGACAACAGGCCCATCTCGTAATTTTCAGATTGGGAATGAAGTCGTTCAGGTGAAACATACCACTGAAAAAAAATTGCAATGGATAAATAAGCCAGAGGGCACTCTATATAGAGGCTTGCTTACTCTATCACCAGAACATACGTCTATACCTACATTGTTGATAGCTATCAAACGGCTAAATTTGAATAAAAAAGAATCTATTCACATAATTAAAAAATTGAGAAATAGTCACGCCCTGCAAATTTGGAAATCGAAATTAGCTCAACTAGAAATAAGACTTTGTTCATGAGTATTTTTGACCTATATGCCGATAAATCTAAGTATGAAGAACTTGCAAACATGTTTTCTTATGCGGCTCAACAGCATGAACATGGATTAGTTGCAAATTTTTTGGAGAAGGACATTTGGGTTACAGAGATCCTCCGATTGCTTTATGATGAAAAACTATTAGGCGAGTGCTCCGTGGCATTTAAAGGAGGAACAGCATTGAGTAAATGTTGGGGAGCTATTGAACGTTTTTCTGAGGATATTGATTTATCGATTCACTGGTCTGATCTTTCCGGTTTATCAGAAGAAGATGAATTAACATCCTGGAAAAAAAGTATTCAAAGTAAAAGTCAGAATAAAAAATTTAGAGATACACAACAAGAGCGACTTACCCTGTGGAGTAATGAGTTAGTTGAAAAACTTAATCAACGGTTTACTGAATATGCTATTGACGGCTTATTCGCAGAGCTTGAACCTTATTCTCACGGTGAAAAAATAGACATCCACTTTCCACGCGTAACCAAAAATGAAAATGATTATCAACTTGACCATATTTTATTAGAATTTGGAGGTAGAAACAGAGGTAAACCAACAGAAGCCATTAATATAGACAGTTATATGGATAGTATCCCTGAATTCAAGTCACTTGCATTGCCAAAAGCACAAGTAATGGCGTATCAAAAAGATTTTATACTATGGGAAAAGCTGACCGCACTACATCAATTCTCTACACAAGAAAAAGATCCCAAACCCGATAGACTTGCACGGCATTGGTACGATGTTGATTGCCTTTTTAACATGAAGTTTTCTGATCCGCTCAGTTCAGAAGAAGCTATGAAAGCAGTCATAGAAATGAAAAAGCATAGATGGGCAAGCCCTGGGGTAGATTACGAGTTAATTATCCAAGGTAAATTAATACTGGTACCTAACAGTGAAAGATTAAATAGTATTGCAAAAGATCATCAGCAGGCAGTGTCTGGAGGTATGTTTTTTACTACGCCAGATATGTTCCCCACTATAGTTGAACGTCTTAAAGCCGCCCAGAATTCAATTAATGAACATATAAAAACACTGAAATAACCTCCTGTTGATTATGATTCCGGCTTAGAAGTTTTACCTAGCCCAAATCCAAATTAGCTTGTAATAACTCATCAGCTTTTTCGGTGACGGTGTAACCAAGTGCCTCATAACCTTTCGACCTCTTTTTGTACATCCTTTCCAGCATTGGTAAAGATGAATCAAGATAATCAAACACTATTACTTTATCTTTCCCTTCAAACTGTCTTTGAATTCGTCCTACGTACTGCACTAGTGATCCTTTCCAAGATATAGGTAAAACAAGAAATAAGGTATCGAGCTTTGGTAAGTCAAAGCCCTCTCCAATATATTTCCCCGTAGCTACAATTACCTGAGTTTGATCCAGAGCAGCCATTGCTTGATCTCTTTCTTTAACACTCATTGCTCCTCGTAAAAGCTGAAAACGAATTCCCTTTTGGGACAATAGATCTCCCAATAATTGAGCATGCTCTCTGCGCTCAGTTAGGACAATTGGGTGCCGTTGTTGTGCAACTACCGATAAAATATCAGCAATAATAAGCGCATTCCTTTTATCATCGTTCATCAACCAGCGATAAACATCTGCGATATGCGGTCTATTGTCTACATCTGATAGTTCTGGTGGTAGTTCGGATTGTAATCTTGATAATCTAACTTTTTGGATGAACTTGTTACTTTCATTAACCACGACATGCCGTATTGGCCCTGCTTGCATAAATATGATCGGCTGGTGACCATCCTGCCTGTTCGGCGTAGCAGTGATGCCTAAAACATATTTTGCATGAACTTCATTTATCAGCCTTTCATAATTAGGTGCTGAAATATGATGGCATTCATCAATGATAACTTGCCCATAATCATACAAAATAGGATCAATGCTATTATCTTTTCGATTAATCAAACTCTGGTAAGTTGCGATATCCACTTGCCCTGTAGGCTTACGTTTCCCCCCACCAATGACTCCCACTTCACAGCCATCAAGAAAGACTGCTAAACGATCCTTCCATTGGTCTAATAATTGACGGCTATGCACTAATATCAGCGTATTAACTTTACGTCTGTGAATTAAACTTATAGCCGTTACTGTTTTGCCAAAAGCAGTTGGTGCATGCAACACCCCAAAATCATGTTTTACTATTGCAGCGACTGCTTTCTTTTGATCTTTTCTTAACTCACCTTTAAATTTTAGCCCCTTTAAACAGACACCAAGCTTACGCTTATCATCGAGTACTACCTCAATTGCATTATTTTCCAGCAGACTATACGCTTCATCAATACAGCCACGAGGTAATGCTAGATAGACATTTCCCACCTCTGCCAAGCAAATAAAGCGTGGGATCCCATTGGTTGAAAACCGTAATGCTTGGGTTTTAAAAAAGACTGGATTGGAAAAACTAGCAATGCGCTTAAGCCTTGCCAGCAAAGCCTGGGGTAACGCGACAATATTCAGGTATAGGCGATTTGCCAGAACCAACGTTAGTTTTGCAGGGCAACCTGAAATGGTATCTCGCTCTTCAACATAGTTCAGTGCCCAAGGCTCTCTTTCAGAAGAAATCTTTAGATCTTTTTTGTCACTAATAATCATTTCCAATTGCTTGCTAGCTAATTTCTCGGTGGAGACCAAATAGGCCCACTGATCAAAATAGGGGTTAAAATCTGTATCAATAAATACACTATTGCCTTGCTGTCTTGGAGTATGTTGCAAAGGGAGAGCAATCAAATTTCCAAAACCACCAATTGGCAATACATCCTGATTAGGGAACAACCGGTCATAAGATTCAAATGATAAACCAGCATGAAAATCCATGGCTTTATCGAGTAAGATAAATCCTAACTGTCTTGCATCTTTAGCGAGTACTGGTGATTCAAAAAACACCCAAATATGAGCGCCATTCCCAGAACGAGATCTTTCAACACTAAAGGGGATATTCAGTGCTGCACATGCTTTTCGAAAAGCAGTGACTGCCTCTTTCCAATCCGATTTATCAAAGTCAACAGCGAGTAACCAGCAACGATTATCTTCCAATAACGGGTATAAACCGAAAGTATACTTGCCCGCTAGGTGATCATATATCGCTTGTTGATTTAAAGACTTGAATGCTTGGTTTACACATCCCATACACTTAACTTTAGGCTTATTACATTTACCTTGTTGCCATTCATTATGGCAACTAACCGAATAACCACTGCGCCCTTGCTTGTTCTGCCAGCGATTAGCATAAATATCTTGCCGACCTCGAAATAATTTCATGTAGATATCTATCTTCTGGGAGAAACTTAAGCGCAATGCTACAATGCTAGTGTCGAGTAACGCAGAACGCCTAGCCAACAGGAGATAGCGCTCACTTTCCAATTCGCTCAATCTTGTTTCTATGGCTTTTAATTCCGTATCTGATGACACAAGCACCTCCCCTCAGGACAACGTGATCACAACAACTAACCTAGCACGCAGAATATCAAATTAAGTAACAATAACACCATTTTCACAACTAAATTCATCTCAAACTCATATCGTCATTTTTGGGACAAAAATGCACTAAAAAATTCGTAAAGTTTCAATAGATAATAGATTGTATTTAGACAAGTTAACCGCTAATAATGACAACTAATGCACGATAATTCCGCTTAAGTCTCATTTTCAACAGTAAAGTCAGCGATTTAACATAAGTGCCAATAATGAGCATAAGCATTTCAGTTTAAATTAGTGACCATAATCACTAAGCCACAACAATAAAGAAGAAAAATGGAAAGAGTTCAATGCTAGTGAATATGAAAGAGAAGTTGAGCAAGACGTAGATAGGTATGAACGATTTGAATGGTAAGTAGATCACCACTGAACGCCTATGGTTTAAATGGATCCAAGCGTGACATCTTCAAACGAAGACAATCTATTTTATTTAAATACAGACACTTAGATAAAATAGTAAAAAAAATTGTCTTCGTTTTAATTCTGGTTGTCGGAAATTAAGTCAGGGGCAAAATATGTCTTTCAGCCTTATAAATGGTCCAAGATTTTTTAGAATGAAAACAGGGACAAAATAAATGAATTTCCCCTATTTTTCAAAAGATAAACTTTCCCCCTATCACCTTTATGCAATACAAAATTCATATTTATAAGGATGGATAACAAAAGTCATCATAGTTACTTGTTATGAGCATACTAAATTTTTATGTCCCAAAATGTCTTGCATTTAACTGCTTGCAAACACCATCAAGGCCAGGAAACATAGATCCCCAGGTAATTCCCATTAAACTTAAATCCCGCATTGCAATTTCTGCTTCAGAAGATGGAATTGATATAGCTCTTAGAAACTGACCAGGAGTATTCTCGTTAGAAAGTAAAATATACTCAATGTCATCAACATTGCTATACATCGTTATTGCTTGTTGAGGGAGCACTCTTGCATTACCAAAACAAGGCAATTCGATAGTTCTAACAACCATTGCGGGAACTCTTAATTGAGCAACTCTTCCTGAGTTTTTTGACCAAATAGATTCATCAAACATAAATATGCTTATTGAACCATCCTCTTTTAAAATACCTCTATCTTGAAAAGCAAAGAATGCAGCTACATAAGGGCTTTTTGTCCAATCTAAAAGCGGTGTAGGATAACCGTGATGTTGCGCAAGATTGAGTAAAGCACCAAGTGAACGGTCATTGGTTGAATCATAAATATTAGTAGTGGATGCATTAATATGATGCTCTACTTCAGGAATATTTTTATCTAAATAGTCAATAATATCCGCATGCCCGGTTCTATGATATGAGGTCTGTAACCTCCAATCACTGCCTTGACCTCTAAAAATAACGCCATCTTTTTGATTTAAAGAAAATTCTTTAAATTTACTCCAACTCATTTTCTTATGCGCAACTTCCGAAGAGCCACTGCCTTTTTTAAGGAGTTTCACTTTATCGTGTCGTAATTGACCAGATGGGAAATTTGAATCCCACTCCACAATCAACTCAGAATGTTCACTTAGAATACCTTTAAATTTTGTCGAACCTGGAAATTCAATGCCAGATTTATCTTTAAGTGCTTGAAGATATTCATCATTCATTAACTCACCAAAATGATGATGTATAGTATGATGATTTGATGCTCCCTCTAAAGTATTATCACTCGTTACATTTCCTTTAAAAAATGACCATGACCAAAAATGAATTGTCTCATTTTCAATTTTAACAGTTTCAAATACTGCAACCCGACCTGTAACCTCAGCCCCATTTTGGGCTAAATTGGCGACTACAAATGAACCAGAGTCTGAATAAGCTTTCCACTGACCAATAAATTTATGTTCCAATTATTCACTTCCTATTTTGTTAAACTGAGAATAAAAAACTTGCAAATAACGATTTGCGATACAGTAAAAGAAGGGGTGGATATAATCGCGAAAAGAAGTCCAACTATTCTTTTTCCATTTAAGCATTTATTAGAGTTTTATTTGACGAATACACTTGGTATTTGTGGAGCACCACACCATTCCGCTATTGAATTATATTTAGCCCCCAAGCTCCTTAATTTTTCAACTCCACCAGAAATATTATTAAAAAACTTACTAACATCACTATTTACATTTGTTGCTTCTTCTATAAATCTTTTGAGCTTAGTAAGACCAACTGAGGACTTAACCTCTTCTGGTGAAGCAGTAGAATTAATATTCTCTACTGAACTGTTTAAATCTAAAAGTCTCAGCTCTGTTCCTGCATCATCGCCACTTTTAGAGATCAACGATCTAATTTCATCTGCAACATCTAAAATGTCATTATTTATTACAGTATGATTAATTTGGCTTGTAGTCACATGAATAATGGGTGAGACAGTTAGGTTTTGCAATGTTCTGTCTCCCTGAGCAAGCGAGTTTTCAAAAAGACTTTTTAAATCAGATAGCTCTTGCCCTTTGTGGATTAACAGATCTCTTTGTCCTTCTATCTTAGTCTGAGCAACTCTTAGCTCCATTTTTAACTCCAAAACCTTCAAGGAATCATCATATAACTTTTCAGGTGGAACCTTTCCTGTTAAAACTAATTCATATTCTTGCAATGCTTTTTCTATTATCTCTTTGTTACCATCTTTTGTTTCGATAATCATTCGAACTTTATGACCATCTTGTTCAATTTTTACTTTAGCTGTAAGCGCTCAATAATCCCCATCTAACAATGCCTCAAAATAACTG
>TARA_R110001583_G_scaffold182357_2_pt1 | contig 31665 bp, 38 predicted proteins | sample TARA_R110001583 | Tara Oceans TARA_R110001583 (sample SAMEA4398432) | marine metagenome | biome: Polar Biome; feature: [MES] marine water layer (ENVO:01000295) within the mesopelagic zone...; material: water (ENVO:00002006), including particulate matter (ENVO:01000060) such... | reverse complement strand
TCGGGCGGGGTGGGGTGAAGGGAAGATTGAACAGCATAAACGGGCCAATAGGGGAATCTTACGTCGGTGAAACGAATAGATTTACCAGGGAGATGAGAAATCTTCTATACGGGATGGCTTCGAAAAGTTCCTCATTCGTTCTCGATGAAGCTCCCGATATTGATTTTGCTCGCCTTATGGATGAAACACACGGGTATAGGGCGCAGGATGAAGATGGCAATTTTTTCAAAAACCCTCTTGATGACTTTGAGATGGATGTCGTTCCCTACGTTGTGGGATTGCCTGAGCATGAGGAATGGACTTCTTTAAACGATACATACCATCCTTCTTGGCAGGGGAACACCTATAAAAATTTTGCGGTGGTCAGAAGATTCTACCGCCAAAGGGCTAAGGAGTGGCTTAGCCCTTCAGATTATAATGAGTTTAATAGAACTTTCGATGCGAGAGTTTCCGAAATCATGGACGAGACAGGTGCTGAATTCGATATCCCCGGGCTGAGCCCAAACATGGCAGACAACTTTTCTACTATCGGCGATCCGCTTAACTCATCTCTTGTCTCTGACGATTACGGCTACGCGGGAGACTGGATCCCTCAATATTATGGTAATCAGGAAGGCGGTGCGCTTGGTTCTAGCATGACGCCGCAGCCGTCATACCCTGGTGGTCCCCACCAGCCGGTCTGGGCAAACCTCTCTGGACATCATGATCCGTTCAGTTTTTATATGGACACTTCCCACTACGGTATGGCCCATGGTGGTATGGCCGATTCCGAAGCCGCCGTCCGGGGCGCGCTAGCATCCGGGGACGCCTCCGGCCCGGATCTAATCCGGGGGTTCATCGATAAAAATGGTCCGGAATCACTTAGTTCGATTATCGACTCAGTGATTGACGAAGGGGTTCCGTACTCCTCTAGGGTTTCACCATCGGGGATAGACAGTGTCCCGGGCGGGACGGCAGACGATATACCTGCGCTCGTTGACGGGAAGAGTCCCGTCAGGTTATCGACCGGAGAGTATGTAATTCCGGCAGATGTAGTGAAGGGTATAGGGGGTGGAAGCTCCGAGTCTGGCGCGAGTAGACTTATGGAAATGGTTGATGAAGTGAGGCTTACGAGGGGCGGCAGGAGAACGGGTGGCGCTCCCAACTAGGGGGATCAAAAATTGGAGGAAGACGTTTTCTTTACTGTGGTTAGTCCGGATCTTATAGATCACTGCTGGCCCGGTGCGTCGGAGATGCTTGAAAAGGCGGTGAATCATTCCGGTGGAAGGTATGAATTATCAGACCTTAAATTTCAGTTAGACAATAACTCTCAAAACCTCTGGATACTATATCGAGGTTCTGACGAAATGATTATGGCAATGACAACGATGTTTGTTCATTACCCAAAGAAGAAATTTTTAAACGTGACTTTTTGCGGTTCGGGAAATAAAGAAATGGCTGCAGTTAAGTACAAGGACATTTTTGTGCCCAAGATCAATGAGTGGGCATCCCTGCACGATTGTCATGGGGTTGAAGTTGTAGGACGGAAGGGTTGGGCCAAGATCTTGGAATCCTACGGATATAAAACGACTTATTACACGCTTGAGGTTGAGGTATAAAAAATGGGAAAAGGTGGCGGCGGCAGTAGTTCGGGCACTCAGAATGTTTATCAGACAAATATACCCGAGTGGGCCGAGGACTATCATAAAGATCTAATCGATGCAGGGATGACGATCGGGGCCAACCAGCCCTATCCATTCTACGTGGACGAGTCGGGTGACCCCATTGCGAGGCTGGCTGGATTTTCTCCCGAGCAGATGGCTGCACAGGCCGCTCGTGCGGAGATGTTCAATCGGGGTGATCCCTACGCTCAGCACTCTGCTGATCAAATGACCGGGGCCCAGAATTATCTGAATTTGGCCGGTGCGATGAACTACGACCCCATGTACGAAACTCTACTTAGGGCGCAGGCTACGGACCCGAGGTTCACGGCACCCTATGTAGGTTCCGGTTACAGCCCCACGGCAAATGAGATCTATAGCAGGATTCAGGGCGGTATCGATCCGTCATATACTGCGGGAACGATCGAGGGTGGCCCGCCCGTTACGAGCGGTTGGAACTACAGTGGACTGACCGGTGGCCCGAGTATAGCTGGATCCTATTCGGCTGGCTCGGCCGATGTTTTCGACTCCGTCACTAGTCCGTATTCTACCGGAACTCTGTACGGTGAACCCAATATATCCTCGGGATACGAGGGTACGAGCGCTTACACAAGTCCCAATATATCCTCGGGCTATACTGCTGATTCTGATCTGTATGCAGGCCCCAACATAACCTCGGGCTATACTGCTGATTCTGATCTGTATGCAAGTCCCAGCATATCCTCAGGTTATTCCGCGAACGAACTGGTTAATTTTAATGATGTCTCAAGCGGTTACGCTGCGCCATCTAGTCAGTTTAATTTCGACACCGTGAATGATCTGTACGGTGCGGTAAGGACGCATGACCCGTTTCGGATATTCGAAGACGAGGATGCCTTTGTCTCTGGTGGAGGACTTTACCAGAATCCATATGCCGAAGAGGCTCCCGACTTCGGGGGCCTCGGTAGATACTTGGATCAAGATATGTCGGACTACATGAGTCCGTATGATGAGGCGGTTACGGAACAAGCGGTCGAAGCAGCAACGGATGCTTACGAGAGGGAGAAGAATGTAACCGAAGCCCAGAGGGTGGCATCGGGTTCTCGGGGTAGTTACCGGGCCCAGCTTGATGATGTCATGCGGGCATCCGAGCACCAACAAGGTGTGTCCGATATCGTAGCGCAAGGACAATCAAGATCCTTTGAGAATGCCCAGCGTCAATTTGAGTCAGACAGACAGACAGCGATTCGCGCCGCCGAGATGGGTGATCGGTCTGCTCTTGAGGCCGCCAATATGCGGATGCGGGCATTCATGGATGACCGCAATACGATGATAACCGCTGCGGGGATGGGGGATGCCTCTGCGTCAGAGAGGGCAAGGCTCGGTCTTGATCGCGGGAGATTCAACGCAGAGACTGGCATTCGCGAAGCTGAGATGATGGAGCAGGCAAGACAGACTGCTGGACAAATGGGAATCTCTGCGGGGGAAGCCAACCTTAGGGCCGAAATTCAGGCTCAGCAAATGCTGGAAGCGGGCATGGGCGAAGAGGCCCAGCTTGACCTCCAGTCTGCGATCGCACAGCAGCAGGCACTCGGGGATCGGTTCGGTCAGGGAATGCAGGACAGATCCCAGGAAGCTCAAATGGGGATGCAGGCTGCAATTGCGCAGCAACAAGCCCTCGCTGATAGATATGGAATGGGAGCGCAAGAGAGGTCACAGGAGGCCCAGTTCGGTCTTCAGGCGGCCATCGCGCAACAGCAGGCTCTGAGCGAGCGGTACGGTCTTTCGACTGCGGATGCCAGGGCTGCTTCCGAGCTTGGGCTCCGGGGCGATATCGCACAGCAACAGGCCATTTCGGACAGGTTCGGTCAGGGTATGCAAGACAGATCCCAGGAGGCCCAGTTCGGTCTTCAGGCTGCGATGGCAGATCAGCAGGGTGACATTCAGTCTGCACAGATGTTCCGTCAGGCTGATCAGTTCTCTTCTGAATTGGATTTTAAATCCCAGCAGGCCCTTGAGCAAGCAATACTCTCTCGCGGTCAGCTTGGTCTCGGCGCCTCGGAGGCAGAGGGGAGGCTCGGCATTGAAGAGGGCCGGGCGAATCTTCAGGAATCCCAGTTCCAAAGGCAGCTCGAAGAGCAGTCTAGGGAATTCGCCGGGACCCAGGATCTTGAAGCACAGATCAGGAACCAAGCAGCGATACTTCAGGCGAGTGGGATGGATGCCCAGTCGGCGCAGGAGGCTGCAAGGTTTGACCTGCAATCAACTCTTGCCAATCAACAGGCGGCAATGCAAGCGATGGCAATGGGGGATGAGTCCGCCTTCCGAGACGCGACAATGAGACTCCAGGCGCAAGAGGGGAACCGTTCAAATATGTTGGCCGTGGCCCGTGAGGCAATGGCACAGGCCCAGATGTCTGGTGCGCTAGGGACGGATGCTCAGAATAGAATGATAGCAAGAATCAATGAGCTAAATCGCGTTGGGGCAAGCCAGCAAGAGATGAAGCAACAGGTCTACGATTTGGCCTATTCTGACTTTATCAGGCAGCAACAGTACCCGATGCAGCAATTGAATTGGATGCAGTCGGTTGTTTCGGGAACTCCCACGGTTCAGCACATGCAGTCATATAATACTGCCCCGTCCAATCCGATTATATCGGATCTGGTTTCATTGGGGCTCGGGGGAGCAGCTATCTCCAAAATGATGGGGTAGTGAAAAATATTTTGAGGGGAATATCATGAGATCTTTTGATAACGATAAACTGGGCGAGTTTTCCTCTACCCTGGAATATCTTTCACGTTTGACGCCGGAAGAGCTTGCTGCATTGGCGGATCAACACCAGCAAATGCCACAGGATCAGATCCCGGAGGGTTTTCCTCCCGGGTGGGCGATTGCAGCAGCCCTTAATGATGCCACTGCACCCCCAGAAATTGCACCCCCTCAGGGTACTGTGGTAGATAGGCTAATAGCGTCAACTCGTGGCCCCCAAGGTATGCCCCAAGGTATGCCCCAAGGCATGCCCCAGGGTATGCCTCCCGGTATGCCTCCCCAAGGTATGCCACAGGGTATGCCACCACAGGGTATGCCACAGGGCCCACCACAGGGTATGCCACAGGGTATGCCACAGGGTATGCCGCAGGGTATGCCACCGGTACAGGGAGGTATGGATTTCTTACAGCAGTTGTCCGGGGGTGTTCCGGGGTACGCAGACGGTGGGCTCGTCCCCGGATATGCCAATGGCGGGTCTCTGACAAGCCTTTCGCAGAGGCTCGGAATCCCCGAAGAGGTGCTAGCCAACATGTCTCCGGAGGAGATTCAAACCATTGTCGCCGTGGCCAGTGACCCATCCATGCTGGACCGGCCACCCTCGGAAGATCCTCCCGGTAAGCTTGGTCGATTGAGCCGAGGATTTAACATAGATAACGCTACGGCGGCTGCCCGGAATGCTAATTTTGGGGAAGCTGGGAGCAAAATTGTTGATACGGCAAGCCGGATTCCGGGAGCGGTCGGGGGTAATCTTTCTGAGCTTTTGAGTGAATTTCCCCAGACACCGTTTGCGCCCGATCCCACGGCTGGCATAGGGGATTTATTTGCCCTCGCCGACAGTAGACGACAGTCCCCACCGGATGAATTTCTCGATCAGATTCGACGGACTCCGCATCCGGGTGTCGTTCCCGGGGGCATCACTCCAGGGGCTATTCCAGGGGGCACACCTGCGGGTACTCCAGGGGGCACCCCGGGAATGGCTGGGCTTATGCAAGGGGATGGACAGTCGGGGGGGTTCTCCGAATTCCTAAACTCACTGATTGGGGGAAACGGTGTACCCAGTGCGGTGGGATATGATGAAATAACTTCGTCCCTTCCGGGCGTTAATCCGATTGATAAGAAGATGATGCAGCTTGCGGCTATGTCTGAGTCCTTTGCCAACCCGACAGACAAGAGGGGTTTCCAGAGGAGCTTCGCCCAGCAGGTCTCGGGTGCGGCCCTTCAAGCATCGAGGGCGGGTGCAGAGGCGGATGAACTAAACAATCTGTCTACGCTTAGAGAGAGAACACAGCTACTCGGTGCCCGAGAGGAGGCGAGGAGATCCCAGGGTGATCGAGTCTCCAGTGCGCTACATATTGCGGGGGTGATGAGTAATGAGAAGATGAAGAAGGAAGACAGTGCTCAAGTTTGGAAGAGGTGGGCAGCCGATCGCAATATTGAACTTGATCTTGAGCAGTCAAATATCGTAGCGGACAATTATCAAAGTGTAATGTCTTCGCTTATGACAACCGTTGAAGGGTTTAGTAAAATGAAGCCAGAGGATCAGAACAAGATTTTTGCGGATCAAATTATGAGGATGCTGTCCGGGATTGAGAGCGCCCGCGAGGAAGTGGACAGGGCCGTGCCGGGATTCTACGGAAGAATGCCGGGTGGGAGATAACTGAATTGAGTTCTGGTTTCCTTCCCGAAGAGGAGGATCAGCAGTTTAGGCGCGTCTATCTGCCCGGGGCAGGGGGTGGGTACATTGAGGCACCCATGGATGTCTCGGATGAGGACGCCCTCTCCTGGGCCCAAGAGAATTCGCTTGGGCCCGGGGTCAATAGCGCACGCGCACGCGCACGCGCACGCGCCGTGCAGGCGCCCGCAATGCCCGCTCCATTTGAATCTGATTCCGGTCCCATTGATGCCTTTCTGTCCTCTGCCTATAGGTCCTTTGCTGGATTAGCTCCGGGGACCGAGGCGATCCTTGCCGCCAAGGGTGGTGACGAGGAGGCGTATGATATAGCTCAGCGCAGATTGGAGGAGGTAAGTCTCGGGGCGCACGAGATTGCTCCAGACCTTGTCTCTCAAACGATATCGAATTGGGATGAAGGCGACATAGTTCGGGCATACGAAGAGGATGGCGCGATCGGAGCTGCTGCCAAGACCGTTGAGTTCGGCGCAGAGCAGATCGGGCACGTTCTAGGTACGATGAGTCCGGAGCTTGTGGCTGGCGCGGTAGCGGGGGGTGGCTTGGCCCTTGCCGGGGCACCGCTTGTTACACTGGGCGCCCTGACGGCAGCAACCGGGGTTGCGTTTTTCAATTTCCTATCCAGAAACATGGAGAGGGCATACAGCGAGGGGAGCATCGATACGGAAGATATTAGTGTCGCCAAGACCTTGTCCGCATCGGGCGCCCAGGCTGTGCTCAATCAGATACCGGTAATTGCCTCTACTCCAATAGGTAGGGGTCTCTCTGCTGGGCTCAGCAGAGTATTTCTTAAATCAGCGGCCCAGACGGCAGCGAGAGTGGATAGGGTTGCTAAGGGATCTCCGATTAAATCGATAGCCAAGGGCGTCTTCACGGAGGAAGTGACGGAGTTCGCCCAGACTGCCCTTGAGAGAATGCAAGCCGGCCTCAGTATGGATCCCAGAGAGGAGGAGGCGGCGGCAGAGTACTTAGACGTAGCCTTCATGACTCTTTTTCCGTCGGCTGTCTTCGGTGGAACCGGCGCTGTCACAGATGCACGCGCCAGATCGAAGCTTCTGGGGCGTGAAGGGGGGGCGATCGATGTCCACAAGGAGCGGGTTGAGACATTCAGGGCATTAGACAGGATAGCGAAGGAAGAGCAAGCGGCTGCGCTAGAAGACAGCATGCAGAGGAACCTTGCCGAGACCGAGAAGAAGGTGGAGGAATCGGCTCCCCCTGACGCAACCCCGGAGGATATTCACAACCTAGCTGACGAGAGAAATATTTTATGGGATGAAGATCTGGGTTTCATGGCCTTCACGAAGCGGGTGACTGGATACTATAGAATTGACGATATTGCCGATAAGCCGGAACTCATGAACGTGCTTCGCAAACAGCTTTCGGCCGCGCCAATCCAAGATTCTCCTTCCAACATGCAGATGGTCACCGATAAGGAAGTGATTGAAATTGCCCGGCACTTGCCCAAGGGGAAGGGAAAGAATATTACCCGGGAAGATGTCAGCAATGCCTTCAAGAAGGCCTCCCGGGCAAGGGGTGACAAGAAGACTGTGGGACTGCTTGACTCGCGGCAGGAGGGATTGTCCAAGGATCTGGCCGATCAGATTATTGATACCAGTTTCTTTAAGCTTACGGATATGGGACATATTAGACAGACTGCCCCAGACCCTGAAGTTGATGGTGATATTATTGGTTACGAACTTTCTCCCCAGATGGAGGAAGTGAGCATCGAGACATACGAAAATATTATTAACGACTCGCTGGAGTCAGGATTTTTCCCGAGCAATGAGCAGCTTGCCGAGAGCCACGGAATTGACAGTTCTGAAAAATATAATCAGATATTCATTAGGGCGCTTGAGCTAGGTGATATCGAGAAGGCCGGGGATAGGTACGTTCCCTACGTCCCTGACTACACTGACGATGTTCAAGGATACAGAATATCTATTAACGGAGAGATCCAGCCCACTTGGTACGAAACCAGGGCAGACGCTGCCCGCGCCAAGAAGGAACTCTTTAAGGATGACTCTGGGGTTCGGGGTTCGAACATCGATCTGATTGCCGGTTCTGTTACATCGGAGGCAGAGGCATCGAGGAGGGCAGGGAGACCCCTTCCGTCCTCTTGGGGGATGCCGTCCGATCGGCTTAAGACCGTGCCAACCGATGAAGTTGTTATCGTAGACAACCCTAAGACTTCACCCGATCCGAATTATGTTTCAAGGGAATTCACCTATGAGGTTGAGAAGCTTTCTAGCCGCTGGGTTGTGAATGATAGAGATGGGAATATCGTAAAGGGGTTCAGGAGCAAGTCTGAGGCGAACAAGTTTGTCGAGAACAGGAAGGAGAACTCCTTTTCTTGGGACTTGGTTGTGAACGGCGAAGTGATAGAGAGTCATGCTACTCGTGGTGATGCCAGAAAGGCACTGCCTGCGTACAAGAACAGAATCAAGAAGGCTCTTTTTGACGCACACAAGACAGATCTTCTCAGGGGAGACCTGTCTGATAAGGTTGCGTCCCGGGAGGCGAAGGCCCTCTCTGAGTCAGAGTCTCGTTCCTACTTCAGGAAGTACGTACCCTCGGTAGCCAAGCGCGAGGTTGACCCCGGTCTCACTGAGGCGGGGAAGGGAACGATCTACGCCGTCAAGGAAAGAAGGACCGGCGGAAGTGGAAAGATTACCAAATTCAGGAATGCCGGACTGTTTAATACCGAGGAAGAGGCCCAGGTAAAGAAGGGTGAATTCGAAAAGGGGAGGATCGGTCGAGAGTCTGTGGCTGGCAAACTCATCGAGCCCGTAGATCCTACACTTGTTGCCGAGGTTGCCGACGCAGAGGCTGTGGTGGATGTTCCGACTCCCCCCGTTCCTGATATACCACCCCCGACCCAAGAGCAGGTCGCATTCCGTAAGGCTGTGTCAAATAAAATTAAATCAGGACTCAGGGGACGAGGGCTAGGCGCATTCAATGTCAATATAGTTGAATCGATCAATCAGGACGGCGCTTCGGCATCTTTCAACGAGTCTATGAATGCGATCGAGATTGCTCTCGATCCTTATCTCCTAGGTCTGTCGAAGGTTGATGAGGTTGTTGCCGCTCTGGCACCTAAAATAAACCATGAGTCTTTCCATGGTTTTGAAAAGCTTGGACTCGTTAAGCCCAATGAGAGGTCCCAACTTTCAAAAAAGTCTCGCAGTCCAATACCCGAAGCACATTTAAAAGAAATAAACTCGGATCTAGTTGAGGCCGGAAACGCGGCTCTTCCCATTGGCTCTACCTACATGGACCTCGTTAACTCTACATACGGTGCCGTGGGAGACAGAAGGGCAGAGGTAGCAAAGATAGATAGCGATCTTGAACAGGGGAAGATCACCCAGGAGGAAGCGGATACCAGACGCGATCTGGAAGAATCCCAGATGTTTACAGAGAGGGACTACGAGTCAGAAGCGATCGCATCAGTCATCGAGGGAATGTCCATGAATCCAGATGTCATGGATCCCCCAAGCAGGACTGTTCTTCGAAGGATTGCGGACGCAATGATAAAGCTGAAGGGCGCCCTTACTGGTATGGGTTACACCGACCCGGAGGCTGTCTTCCGCACCCTGTTTGGGGAATCAATGGATGCCCGCATGGAGGCGGGAAAGGCTCTGGATCTTTACTGGACAAGAAGGCCCCTTCTTTCACAGAGGGGTGCTCCGCTCGATGTAGAGATGGATCTATTCCGAGCAAGAGAGAAGGTTAATGATTACGAGAGGAACAGGGACGTAAGAAAAGAGTCTGTCAGGTTGATGGATAGCGGATTGACACCGGAAGAGGCCCAAGCCAAGGCGCGGGAGACTGTTCTGGGCGTTGAGAAAGAGGAGGGTGTGGAGTTCGGGTTCCCCCTCCCCTCTGAAGAGCAGGAGAAGGTCCACGGCGAATCTCCCGGATCTCCCATCCAGCCTCCCCGGGAGACAGAACCCCCGGGCCCCAGCCCGACAATCAATAAAAGTCGTTACCCTTTCCGAGAGCCTATACCAGAAGAAGCCCACGAAGAGGTCTCTCCCCTGAAGTCTGGGGGAGACTTTACTCCCGGCGAAACGGGAGCCGCTCCTCGTGGAAAGATTGGCAAGATGCCGATCGTTGTTAGCAGGGGGCATGTAGAAGAGATAGCGCCCGCCAACGAGAGCGGACGCGCTAGTTATGTTGGCTTTGGGCTAGAGATGGCAAATAAAAATCTCTCTCAAATCCAAGAGCACACCCCATACACAAGCGTGGACGAAGTCCTTGAATCGTTTGCCCTATACGGGGAGACTTCGGTCAAGGGTCTGGATTCGGACAGGGTCTCGTTGCTAAGACAGCCCGATCGTCTTCACTATATATGGGACGATCCGAATACCCCAGTGGAACTCCCCGTTCAGATTATATTCGATGTAAGGGAGAGTGAATCAACGGGCGGCCCCGTGGCCAGCCTCGTAAATATTATTGTATCTGACAAGTTCTATAACGAGTGGGGCGACAGTGACATATCCAAGGGTCTCGTCCCTAGGTTCAGAGACGGCGCCCACATCCAAGATGTACGAGCGATACTGAATCACAATGTTGCAAACAGGTTTAGCGAATCTCAGAAGAGGGATTTTGCACTTCGATCCGGTGAGGCCAGAATCAATAAGCAGTCCCAAGGGGTTGTTGATTCAGTGATGCCCCTTAATGAGGGCTACGATAAAAACTTCTTTCAGGCCATTCGGGATAGCTTCTTCAAGATTCCCGATGCGAAGACGCTTACCAGACAGGTTGAGAAAGCTGTTGACCAGTATGTTTTCCTTCAGACAGGGGGAATGGAGGCCGGCAAGAAGCTCAAAGAGAAGGGGCTTCCGTCTTGGCAGGTAAATAGGGCTTGGTGGGAAGCTATCGCTGCGGCCAATATGATGGACAGGAGTAATGTTCTCGCTGACGGAGCCATGCATGACGGATTCTTCGACTACAAAGATGGAATCTTCGGTATAACCCCGATGGAGCTGGAGAATTCAGGGCGTGCCTGGGAGCTGGACCCCGAAACCGGACAGCGCAGGGAGCGGGAAGTTTCTGCGCCAAACCTATACCCGCCTGACAAGACGGGGGGCTTCGCGACGATACTCGCCCCGGGTGCTGCTCCCGGAAACAAATTTCTCCGAGCGTTCTTTACTTACGTTGCCGCCACTCGGGCCCACAGGCTTTCCGAGATGGGCCTGCGTGTTCCCCTCGATGAGGCCGACATCATCAACGGAATAAATATTATTAACGATCCGGAGATTGGCGATATGGTCGGCGTGATATTTCACAACTACCAGAAGTGGAACGACGCTACCGTAAATTCTCTCGTTGAAGCGGGTGTCATGACTAGGGGGATGGCCGAGGCTTGGGTTGAAACGAGGGACTACATCCCGTTTTTCAGCTCTTTCCACGGATTCGATGCGAATGGCACTTCCGAGATGGCAACCCTTATGAACCTAGAAGGGCGCGAATATCTCGGGGGCGTCGTCGGTGGCAGGCTTCAGAAGAAGTATGAGAAGGGTATCCTCAAAGAGCATAAGATGATGTCTCCGGTGGAGGCGATTGCGAAGAATATTAACTTCATGATTAGCTCAGCCACACGCAACGTGGCATCCCAGCGGGCGATAAGGGATATGCTGATAAGGGATGACGGGTCAGCCAGTGATGTGACCTCCCTTGTGGAAGAGGGTAACCTAAATTCGAGTGCGCCGGGCGTGGTCTCGATCCGGGTTGCGGGCAAGGAAAGATATTACCGGGTAGATGATCCCGACATGCTGAAGGTTTTGACCCTCAACTTCGATGGCCGATCGCCGTTCCACAAGCTCATGAAGGCCGTGGGTGTGCCATCAAATGTTTTGAGAAGCACAGTTACTCACATGCCCGGGTTCATGTACAGGAATATGCAGAGAGATACGCTGAATACGTGGCTCCTGATGGGCAACGAGGACGAACTCTCGCCATTCAAGCATGTCGCGAATGCATACAAAAGGTTGAATAAGAGTATCTGGAACATGAGGCCCGAGTCCATGGGTGGTGGTGGCGTGTATGCCGAAACGCCCGTGTACCGCAAGATGAGACTCGCTGGTGCTGCGGGTGGTCGATACGGTGAGATTGGTGGTTTCGATCCGCAGCAAAAACCCCGGAGTAAGTTCGGTCCCGTCGTTGGTTCGTATAGCAAGAAGTTCGCCGATGCGGTGGGCGAGAGGCCCGATCCCAGTGCTGCCGGTTGGCTCCCCCGCAAGTTTGTAAACGCATATGACGTACTCGGTGAGGTGAGTTCTCGGGTCGAGAATGTAAACCGTGAAATTGTTTTTGAGCAGTCTTATGCTCGGGTCAGGAAGGATCTTATCAGCAAGGGCGTGGACCCGAATGTGGCAGAAAGGTGGTCAGTTGGTGAGGGGGCCCAGCAAGGGATGGAGGTTCTTAACTTCTCCCGACACGGATCGAATCCTTTTGCCAGATTCGTTGCTGCGTCTATGCCGTTTACGAATGCAAAATTGCAAGGTCTTAAAAAGATAGGAACATCCGTTACCCCCTACGCAAAAACAGATATACCAATTGAGAGATTGAGAAATGTTGTTTTTGCGAGGGCGGGTATGCTCGCTGCCACTTCTCTTGCGTACTCGGCAATGGCAATGTCGGATGAGGATCGTGAGGATATTCCTTGGTATAGACAGGATTCAAACTGGCTTATACCAACGCCCATGACAGACAACGATGGAAAGTCTGTGTACATCAATATAGCCACTCCATTTGAGGCCGGCATTCTCTTGAAGCTTCTTCCTGAGATCGCTGTGCGCGCACTCGGTAATGGGAGCTTTACGAAGGATGAGCGGAGATCCCTCGGCCATGCGGTCACCCAAACCCTGGGCCTAGATCCCCTGGGATTCCAGTTTGCCAAGCCGCTTATCGAGTGGCAAACGAATCGTAATCGATTTACCGACCGACCGATTGTCCCCTTCTACCTTGAGAAGCAGCCGGGTGAGTACCAGTACTCTGACTACACCTCGGCTCCGTCCAAGGCCCTCGGCTCCGCTACTGGGTTAAGTCCCATGAAGATGGATAATTTTATCAGGACTGTGTTTGGAACATTGGGTCAATACACTCTCCAAGTGACCGATTCCGTAATGAGATCGGGAGCTGTTCCCGGTATAGATCAGGACCGGTACCCTGAGAGGCCCGGTGTAGACTGGACAGATCTACCTATCGTTTCTGATATGGTGACAGATTCGATGGAGGGAGGTGTCAAGGCCGACTTCTTTGAGATGGCTGACCAGATCAGTGGCGCGACGAGCCTCGTAAACAGGCTAATGCAGACAGAGCCCCGCGAGGCGGCCAAGTTTATTTCTGAAAACAGGGAGCTTACAGACCCTCTGATTAAGGATATGGTTAACGGTGTTAAACGGAAACTCCGGGATATACGCAGGAAGAGGACCAGCATCCTATTCTCTGGCATGAGCGAGCGAGGCAAGGAGGAGGCTGGGAGGAGATTAAATCAGCAAGAGTTGGCCGCACTCAGGGTGTTGCCTATAATCGAAGAAGCTATCGGAAAGTAAATACAGGAGATTTAACATGGAATGGATCACTCAAAACGCATCTTTTTTAATTGACATCGTAGCGAAGATCATCGCGGCTGCGGCCGCTGTCGCTGCCCTCACCTCAAGCCCTAAGGATGACGGGGTCTTGTCCTCGATTCGGAAGGTTATTGACATGCTTGCTCTGAATTGGGGGAATGCCAAGAACTCGGGCGGTTCAGATTGACAACTATCGCATTCTCTCTGGTCTTTCTTGCCATAACCTGTTACGCGATATGGCTTCTTTCTAGGGAGTCTCGTGATGCCGGCAAGGAGGAATCCAATGCTTCTCACGCAAGGGAGAATCTTGAGACTCGTAAAAAATTCGATAAGAAAATGGATCGTCCGCTCTCTGGCGGCTCCGATCTTGTTCATAGGTTGCGCGAATGGTCAAAGCGTTAGCATCCCAAGTTGTCCACCCCCCTCGGGGAATGCTGCGAATCAATTTGAATCAATTATTTTTTTGGACATGACCGAGAATCATGGTAGTTACACTGATCTCATTTATTGGATATCCGAGATTGAAAGGTACTGTGCTGCCGTATCTGAACTGAGCTAGGGGGTAATGAAATTGAGCGAACCTGTTGTATTCACGAACAATCGGCAGAGAAAGTGCATGATATGCAACGATAAGCCGATGTCAGATTGGTTATCAGAATCTTTAAAGATGACGATTTCAGGGGGTCATAACCGTCCCCCTGCCAGACAGATACACGAGGAGATGAAAAGGGCTTTCCCAGGCAGGGCGCCCAACTCCCCCACCAGCGTGCGGACTCATCTAGGTGACCATGAGCCGGTCTGGAGGGACTTCGATGAAAAATCCGAAGCCATTCGTAGATGAAAAGAAGGAGGAGGCTGCTGAGTTCAGGGATCGGATGCAAAAACGATCCTCCGGAAAGCATAATCCAAGACCGCTGCCCAGGCTCAGTGTCCCGAAGGGAAAGACCTCAACCCACCTTATCATCGGGGACTCCCATTCCCATTGCGAGGAGGGGAATCAGCGATTCGAATCCCTCGGGAGGATGGTTAAGGATATCAAACCCGATGTTGTTGTCGATATTGGGGATTCAGCCGACATGTCCTCCCTGCTCATGTACGAAACGGGGAGCAAGAAGCCCATCTTTGAAGGGTTCTCCTACTGGAAAGACATAGACGCTTACCACGACGCCAAGGAGAGGTACCACCATTACCTCAAGGGATCACGAAAAACACCCCGCCATATCCGTATAATCGGAAACCATGAAGCCCGCATAGACCGCCTCATAGAGGCTGAGCCCCGCTTCTTAGGCATACTGGGGATAGAGGATTTGGGTGACAAGGATTTCGGATGGGAGGTTGTTCCCTTTCTGGAACCTGTTGATGTAGATGGAGTCGTCTACTCCCACTACTTTAAAACCCCAGGGGGAGAGAGGCCGGTGGGTGGGATCATGCCGGCCCGTGCAGTCCTCATGAAATACCCCGGTTCCTTTACCCGGGTCTTTGGGCACACCCATGCCTTTGGTTTCTTTGAGGATGCTGACGGCTCTCCAGGGTCGAGTCGAGATAAGATCACGGCATTTAATTGTGGTTGTTATTTTGATCCGGGCATGTCTGGCATGCGCTGGGCCAGAACCGATACCAACCGATGGAGATCGGGGATACTGATCCTTGAAGTCGGCGCGCGAGGTCAAGTCAGTTCATGGAAATGGGTTGACTATTGGGATGTTCAAAAAACATGGGGGAGAGCAAAGTAGTGATTGAGGCCAAAGACGTTAGGTCTGTCTGGGATGATATAAAAGGTGGAGTGGAGTCCATCCATAAAGAAATAGATTCAGTCTGGATCGACTGGAGACCGGAAGATGTCTACGCGGCATGCCTAGCTCGCGAGGCAGTTGTATTTGTTCCCTCGGGTTCGGAAGATCCCAGCTCTGAATTCGTAGTTGCCCGGGTTGTTACGTGTCCGAGAACATCTATCAAGACGATGTTCCTCTGGTTGGCTTGGTGCCCCGGGGGAGGAGCCCTGGCTGCATCAACACATGCCGGCCTTGAGGAGGCAGCAGTAAGTTCGGGATGCAGCTCGATTGAATTCATCACATCTATTGAAAAGATTGCCGAGCATGGTGAAAGATTTGGGTATAACAAAGTGATGTATCAAGTGAGGAAAGATCTCAGTGACAGGCTTGAGTAACATCGTCAGTTCACCATCAGCACCGTCAGTGGTAAAATATTTTATGGGGAGCTGTACGAAATGGTACACCTGTGCTGGGTCATAAAATATTTCAGGCCTACGGTGGTGCGCAACCATTGACCATGAAGAGGCGCAGGATAGCGGTCATAAAGAAGTGGCTTATGCTTGAGTTTCCAACCAAGCATGTGGTCATGTTGAGGGTGGCCAATATGCCCTCCGGGTATAAGGATTGCCTGGGGACATATAGCGGTCCCGATGGCTCTTCCAATGCCCTCATTCGTATATCAAAGAAGGTCAGTATCTCGCAGCAAATAGACACGCTCTTGCACGAGTGGGGACATGCAAGGGTAGACCCGGATGCGGAGGGATGCTCACGTTGGCACGGGGGTCATGTCAATGAATTTTATCTTGAGTACGGACGGATAGAACGATCGTTCCTAGCCGCCCTCGACGGTGTGCTCAAGCCAAAGCCGGTCAGAAGATGACCTGATCATCCTATGCCCGAGAACTACATCAGCAATAGGGAGGTGGGAGCCGCCTTGCAGGAGCTGGCCGAAGTGAGGCATGACCACAGGAATCTGAGAACGATTGTCTATGCTCTATCCGACGAGCAGGACCGACTGAAACTAGAACTGGCCAAGACCAAGATGGCCATTAGAACATCTGTCGCTGTACTGGCTCTACTCAGCGGGGCTATCGGTTGGCTGATGGACTTCGTCTGACGACTCTTCCATAGTTCCGTGGCTCTGTAGCGCCTTCGCCAAATCGGTGAAAACCTCATTGAATTTAGCGTAAAGAGCGAATCCCCGTGCTGCCGCCTCGTCGTTGTATAGCATCGCATCGACAATCTCACCGTACATCTCGACCACAGGATCGCCCACGAACTCAGCAGCGTGATCTCCCCCCCGGTATTCCTTTACCCCGTTCACCCACTTTTCCCGCTTGGCTTCTTCTAGGTTCATACTGAATATCTTTTCAGCGGTCATGAGATTTCCTTTTTTTCTACATTCATCGAGCAAAGTATGGGTGATTTCTATGGCCTCGCCCAATGATATGTGTCCGGGGTTAGAATGGATAAGATTGCTCTTGATCCACTTTAGGTCAAGGGTCTCCTCTTGTAGCCTCGGTATATTCATTTTCAAGAGAAGGGACCGAAGCCTTCTTCTCAGTGCCCTGTTCTTACTGCTGTCCATCCCGAGTCTTTAACCTGTATTCTATTATCAATTCCTTGAACTGAGCCCTTGCCTCATCGTCATCAAGCAGGTCAGAGCGACTATCTATGTCGAGATAGTTCCTAAGCCGAGCAGCGGCTTCTCTCTCGTCAAATGTTTTCTGGTCGTACTCTTCGGATGGATCTGGTTCAACAAAAAAGTGTCCGCAGCGGAAGCTCAGGAAGGTCTGAAAACTCTTCTCCCTACACATCTGACCCGCCGTGGCCACAGCGGCCCTGCCCGCCCTTACCTCCTTGGGGACAACGAACTCCTCGTTGTCATCAATCTGGAAAAGAACACACTGGAATCTAGTTCCAAGTGAGGCATCCAGTATCCCGTGGGGGGCATCATTTGGGTGTACTGCAAACCCGAATACCCAGCCCTCCTTGGCTTTCCTCATGATCATCAAGGATCCCTCAAAGCTTTGGGCGGCATCATCGATAGTCATAGTGGCTCACCGACACCGAAGGGATCGCGATCCTCTCTTGAGGCGATTGAATCGAGCACTTTTCCAATCTTCTCATTTCCAAGCAATTCGTACAAGGCTTGCGTGATCGCCTGCATTCCCTGGGAGTTTGTTACAGAGTCCTGGGCCATGATCTTTGTCTGCTCATTCATGATGTACAACAGTTTAGAAGTGTGAACTGATATCTGAAACATGCACTTGGCGATCGCGTCTGCAGGGTCAGTAACCTCGCCTTCATCGAGGGGATCCCTCTCCACTCCTTGAATTTTTATTCCACCGATTCCTTCTTCCATTTTTCAAACCTATCCTTTGCCCACTCAAGGGCGTCTATTCCGCGAAGTGCCCACCACTCAGATTCTCTTCCACGAGTATGGCAGTCCATATGGCATCCCCTACACAACGGAGCAACCCAATTGTCCTCAACTTTTCTGGACATCCCGCTCTTCTGTGAGTGCCTGAGGTGATGGGCATCGACGGGGGGAGGAGAGCCGCAAACCAAGCAACTCTCCTCCCTTACTGATGCGAGATACACCTTAGAACGGAAGATCTTCACCGTTCCCTGTGTCCTTCTTGGTCTTGGGCTCGATCGTCAGGTACAAATAGGATGTACCCTTCTGCGAGACACGATCCCACCCTGCGGCATCGACCTCAATCGAATCACCGCCATCTTCCTTCATCTTCGCAACAAGCTTCTTCAGGGCGTCTCGTGAGATCTCCCCAGAGCCAGTCTTGTCGGGGTGGTTGTCCTTTGTCTTGTATTCATTTTTGTAGAGCCGAACCTCGGCCTTCTCTTTTGCTGCCATTTTATTTCTCCACTCTTTTTCTGTGTTTTGAAAACACCTCAATGATGTCTTCGTATTTTTCCGTCCTTGATTTCTTCAACTTGCTTATTTGCTTCTTGTTATTAAACCAGAAGTTTTTGATTCCTTTAAGATCTGAATACCCTTCAAGGAATACGTCATATGCTATGTGAATTCCAGACTCAACCTGAGCGGGATCTTCTCTTCAGAGATCTAAATCGTCAGGTGCATCTTCATCCTCTGACATTTGGCCTGCTTGGCCTACAGAATTGGATGCATCCTCCTTGCTGTCAGTCACTGGCGGCGCAGTCTTATTTTCTACTTTCTTCTTGACCCTCTTCTTGGACACCGGGTCTGCCGCAAGGCCATCCCAGTCCTCTCCCACAGGCTGCTGTGCGCAAACGGACAACAAAGTGTACCTCCGCAAGTAGGTGCATCCCGATCCCACAGCTTGGTAATCTGAAGATGATATCAGTGTTAGACTGGACTCCTCGTAAAAACCCGTGGGGATATGGGTAATCTTACTTGTCACGATGTCAGTAGGGAAATCACCTCCTTGTCCAGCGACCGTAGATTGCCTTAGGACAAAGCCGTGCTCGTCAAAAACAGGGGACCACAACTCAAGTATGTCCTCAAGAGCGGCATACTTGTAATTGTACCCATCTTTACCCTTTGTAATCTTGGGAAGATCTTGCGTCATCGCATTAAACGCGGCAAGAAATTCAATATGATTCTTATCCATCTGCTCTTCTTCAGTCATTCTCGTTCTCCTTTATAGCTTTCCATTGTTCGCACCATTGAGATACGGAGCAATAGGATTTGCACCTAATGCTTTCCCCAACTCTTTTGATTACCACATACTCCGGTAGTTCTTTTCCTCCCTTTCTCCTAGCATCTTCCGTGCTACCTCGCGCAAACTCGACAGCCTCTTCTTCCCCCTGGAAAAGCTTAGACGCTCTCTTGTTTGTTTTAGTTCCAACCTTTTTATAAACAGCCCAGACGGTTGGTGTAAGCCACCTCTCCTCCGCCGAGCACTCTGGTAAAATATTTTTAGACTCTTCGTGTGCGACGATTCTGCTCTCGATAAATCCGTTGGCCTCGTCTTCGTGCCAGAGATCGATGGGTATCCTGACTACTGCGGACTTCGGATAAGAGGGTGATCGTTCCATTGCTCTGGCCGACCAGTCCCGAATCACAGCCACAACCTCAAGCCCGGCCACCTTGAATCCGTTGGCCCTTGCAATCGCCGCATAAACGTTGAGCTGATGATGCCAAGAATCCTTTCCCTCTGGGTCACGCATTATCGCGTATGCAGATGTGGTCTTGTAGTCGCACAGTATGTACCCCCGCTCCTCTGTATCCGGGTTTCTCATCATGAGATCTATTTGTCCCGTGATAACGGTGCCCCAGAAGTCCGCGAACAGTCGCTTCTCAACGATGTCATCGTCCGAGGCGCCCCCCTCTAGTACCGAGTGAACCGCCGTCCCGAGTAGAGACATGATCATGTCCGAAACGTCTTCCTCGATAGACTCCCGGTGTGTGTTCTTCAGCCTGCTCTGTCTCGGCGAATCTATGAGCGTCGTTGTACTGTAGTCAGCCTTGCCCATTTGATATGGGTTTCTCTCTGCGTATCTCCGAAATGTTTCTGGTAATCCGAGCCGGTTGGTGATTTTCATTTTGATCTCCGATACTATGGTTTTTGTTAACTTACTTTATGGTTTGTGGGTGTCAACGGGGGTGGCGATATGTATGATTGGGATCTTGACGTAATGGTTGACGGTGAACCCGCTTCGGCTAAGAACCAGAGAAGAATCGTCAAGATAAACAACATGCCACGCCTGATTAAGAGCAAGAAGGCTCTTGAATATTGTCGTACTTTTGCTGGACAATTCCCCAGACAAGAGTCCTTGTTTGAAGGAGACGTTGCGCTCCGTCTGGACATTTGGTACGCCAGTAGGAGACCGGATCTAGCGGCACAGGATCTGATCATGGACTTGCTTCAAGATCTGGCTTATAAAAATGATCGACAGGTAAAGGCGGTGATGAGCGTTTGGAATCTGGACAGGGATCGACCGAGGGTAAGGATACGATTGAGACGGATTCTGGTAGAAAGCTCGTCAGGTTTATCCTCATACAGGCACTCAGAGATCTGGGGAAAGGATCTGTAGAAGAGCAGGAATCTATAATTTCATTCTGCAAGTCGAGACGATTCGACGAGCTTTGTACTTGGGCTGGATGGGAAACGGCATGGGTTAGAGAGACTTTCCTTTCCTTGAATGAAACCCACCCATCTGTAAGGCTCGCGATAACGAAAGAATGTGTTGAGATGATGAAGGCTATCGCGACTTTCGATTACTCGGGGTCAGGAGAGCCGAATGTATTTTTTAATGTAGAAGGAGTCTTGGAGATAAAATGACAACCGAAGAGGGAACCCTGATTACCGATAAAATTATTTCAGACTGGGAGGCTTCGGGTCTTCCGAATCAGAGCAGAATGGTATGTCCCTCTTGTGGCCCAGACAGGAAGAAGTCACATGAGAAAACCTTGTCTGTGACGCTAGACAATGATAGCGCTGTGTATTTCTGCCACCACTGTGAGGCACGGGGGTCTGCGTCTTTGTCTATCGATCCTATCGAGCCTCCGTCCGTTGAGCCCGAGTCTGTAAGTTCCGTTTTTACTGATTCCCAGAGGGAATGGCTAGAGTCCAGGGGCATCTCAGAGGGGACCGCCTCTCGCTGCGGAGTAAAGAGCGGTGAGGTGTATATTTCTAAGAGGAAGAAAGATGTTAGGGCAATCGGATTTCACTACAAGAATCCGGACGGGACACAGGGTACGAAGTGGAGAGACGGTGGAAAAAACTTTACACAGACGGGCCGGTGCTTTGGTCTGTGGAGAGCCGATCAGTTCAAGGGGGGGGACTTGATTATCGTCGAGGGCGAGATGGATAGCTTGGCACTCGAAGAGGTAAATATTTTTAGTGTATCCGTCCCGAATGGGGCCCCGAGCGGTGAGATCAAGGGTGAGGGGTCAAAAAAACTTTCGTACCTATGGGATCAGAAGTCTATTTTCCAGAGCGCCGATCGGATCATCCTTGCAACTGACGGTGATGGTCCCGGTCGAGTTCTCTCTGAGGAGATTGCTCGCCGGGTAGGCAAGGCCAAGTGCTGGAGGGTGGAGTTTCCGGAAGGATGCAAGGATCCCAACGATGTACTCGTAAAGATGGGACACGAGGCTTTGATTGGTTTGGTACGAGGCGCGACCCCGTGGCCCGTGCATGGCCTTCGGGACGCAAGGGAGTACCGGGAAGATGCAATCTCTCTTTTTGAGGGTGGATTTGCCGAGGGGATCGGCTCAGGCATACCCGATCTGGATAACTTGTTCCGGGTTCATCCCCATACCCTGACCGTTATCACCGGGATACCGGGATCAGGTAAGAGTTCGTTTCTCACTTGGCTTTCTGTGATGCTCGTTGTTGATTCCGATATAAACGTAGCCGTGATGAGCGCTGAAACCTCGTCCCAGATTCAGGTTCTACAGATGGCGGCGTGCTACATGCAACAGTCCTACCGTGGTGAAAGCAAGATGTCACGGGAGGATCTGGAGCAGGGCTTGGACTGGGTGGAAGAACATTTTGTATTCCTTGATGAGTCAGATACTCACATTAACTCAGTCCTTGAAAGGGCTCAGGCCGCTGTCTTGAGAAATGGCGTTCGCGTTCTAGTCGTGGACCCGTATAATTTTTTGACAGTATCCGTGGACGGAAGGGAAGAGGGATCAGTAAATTCAATCAATGCACTGCTCGTTTCCCTTAAGACCTTCGCGGTTGAGCATGCGTGTAGCGTGTTCTTGGTCGCCCATCCTACAAAAATGTACAGGCAGGCAGACGGGAAGGTCCCCTCACCCGGTGGGTATGACATATCTGGGAGTGCGAGCTTCTACAACGTAGCCGACAGCGGTATTACGATCGGCAGAGCGTCTGGTAACCAGACGATTGTTACGTGCTGGAAGAGTCGCTTTCCCTGGTTGGGAGAATTGGGTAAGGCCACACTGGAATTCGATGATGGCTGTGGTGTCTATCGACAGTGTAACCACGGATCATGGGGGAGTGTCGAAGATGAAGAAGCGTTCAACCTCGATTCCAATTGAGGGACCGACAGATGAGCAGATAAAAAAGAAGATGATTGTCGTCGAGAACGTCGATGTACGTGGCGTTGTAAAAAGACACAGGGTATACGATCAGACAATTTTTGATGCGATGTTTCTTAGAGGACTGATAAAGCAATCCCATCAAGAAGCTTCACATTATTATATGGATGCGATTACTCGTAGCGGTGGGTCAGCTAAGGGTGCAAACCTAGACGGTGGCCCGAAGCCTGCGGGTCATGCAGCCGGTGGCTCAATGGCCGAAAGAAGGATGGCTTTTTCTTCTGCGTACAGGCATATTGTGGATAAGGTTGGGGAGGTGAAGGCGAACGATTTGACCTCATGCTTTAGCCGAGTCCACCAAATACCGGACGATGAGGAGATGGCTAAGCTGGCCTCTAGTCTTGAGGGTGCCCTGGATGCTATTTCTGATTTCTATGGTACAAACGGGAGGCTTGACCCAAGGGATATTTTAAGAAGGCAGGCCGGTGTCATGGCGAGCAGGAAGTCGGGCACTGGAGATAGGTGGCACAGATAGTCTTGCTATCAGTCATCAGGGTGGGATCGACCGCGCCTACTCCATGTGTTCGCTAACAATTTAAAATGCCAACGATCTTTTTGTTTAGGCAAAGAGATCCCACCGAATCCACTCACTCGGCCAGCCTCGATCTCCCCGGGCGTAGGCGGGAGCGAACCCTTTGCGGCGCAAATTTGAGGGTACAGCTCCGCTAAAACCTCGCGCTCTGCCTCCTTATGCATCGTGCCCCAGCGAGCTTCCCTCTGCCGTGGCTTCACATTCCCGGGACTGCCCTTCGGCATCAACCAAAATTTCTATGGGGCACAAGCATCCCCAAGCCCAGAGAGTGTGCTGCTGATCGCCAGCGCCAAATCGTCGAGCCCGATGGTGCCGTCGCCGTTAAAATCATTCCGGCACAAATCGCGGTAGTGGTGTGAACTCATGCTGTGAACCCATGGCGCAAGGCGCGAAACGCAAATCGGGTGAGGGATTTCTCCCTCGACGCACATATCCACGAGTTCACTGGTCCCACCGACTCCCACAAACTCGACCGGAACGGGGATGCCCGAGATGCTCAAGATGGCGACATCCCCGATGGATCTCCAGCAAATTTTCTCAGAGTCTGACGAACCAGGGCGGGGTAGAAAAACCCCCCAGATCACCACCATGAGCACGGCAAGTAAATTCGGGTACATGTGTTTTTTATTCTCCAAAATGTGATGGGGGGACAGCCACTAGCCGCCCCCCCATCAGTCTAGGAGATCAAAAATGAGCGAGTAGAGAGGCTCGCCTAGTTAAAATATCGCTCACGAGTCACGGTGTGTCCACCCCACCCGCTATGCATTTTCTTTAGGTTTCAACATCCACGAATAAGCACTGTAATCGTGAATGTCTATGCTGTATTTAAGAACCACAGAGGAGAGATCCATGTGGGCTTCTTCCCTCGTTCCCACCATCACGCAACAGACCCCGTTCTTATAAAATAGTATAAAAGCAGGTTTCTCTGTCTCTATGGCCTCCCATGGGTCCGGGTGTGAAAGTTGAAATAACGGTTCCCCTATATAGGGACCCGATCTATTGGTATTCATTCTCCACTCCCCTTGATTCCTTTGATAATACTTGTGGAGAATTCCGCTATTTCACAGATATCATCCTTGTCTCCTGTAAATCTCATGTACCTGTGGATTTCATTAAAAATAGCCATCGCCACATCACTCTCCTTACATCCATTTTCTATCGCATCATTTGCCATCCGGGTAATCCGGCCAACCTCCCTCCGTGGGACCATTTTCATTATATCCATTGTGATCATCCGTTTGGTTAACATATTCGGAGAAGACTCTTCGACATAGACATGCGAGGCTTATGCCCTCATCTGATGCTATATCTTTTAGAGATTCTCTCAACCACTTTCCGCAACTATCCTGCGGAAGGGTCATAACAACCGGGGGAACATGAATTTCTCCAACCGGTGCCTTTGAGTGCCCGTGGTATCTCAGTTTTTTTACGTACTCATTTTTGTCCGACATGTTGATTCTCCTTTTTTTCAATAGAGTCGTCCGAGTAGCACAGGATACAACCATTGTATTCTATGTCGTCCCCAAACGGTTCCACCGTGTAACCCCTCCCGCCGCAGACTGGGCAGTCTTTATTTCCATGCGATCCTGATGGTATCCCCTCGGTTGTGTCGGCTGTGGATTCAGTCTTCATCGGATCCTCCCTCAAGCGCCGATCGGGTCATCCACCCAAAGGCGAATGCTGCCGATGAAGTGAACCAACCAACTAGCACTAATTCAAGCGTACTCATGCACATATCAATCTCCTTGATAATTTAAGGGGAAGAGCCACCCGATAACCCCCCGGAAACCGGATGACTCACCCAGGAGATACTCCCCTGGGCCCCCAATTAAGAACTAGATTGGGATCAAACGATCTCAACCTCAACAACCTCTCCGAATGGCGGCCTATTTGAGTAGTCGCCAACATGGTATATTGGATCGCTTGACGCCCAAAGAACTGGACACTCTGTCGGCACCCCGTAATCTTGGGATCCCAGATCTGTGAAAATAATAACCGAGTCCGGTTCCTCTTCTTGTCTCCTCACCCAGTTGAATACCGGACTGAAGCTCGTTCCACCCCCAACGGAAAACTCTTTAGGTAGATCCTCGCCTGACTCTATCTCCAGAATGTTTTTAGTGAGCACGATATGGTTGAACGGCAGGATCGTGAGTCTGTTTGCCGGCGATTCCTCCCTGAGTTTTTCTATATGGGAGAAGAATGCTCGTAGCTCTTTGAGCATAATTGATCCCGATACGTCCACCGCAATCACAACCCATTCAACACCGACCCTATCGATCCCGGGTATACAAACGCCAGTATCTCGTATCCTTCGGTTCAGCTTCTTCCACTTCTTCTTGCGGAAGTTTCCCTTACCCCTCCAAAATTGGGATGTAATGGTTTCCCATCCATCCGACTCAACTGTAACCCGATCGATTGCGACCGTCTGTTCGGCCGTCTCCGAATCCCCGGCCATTCTTCTATACTCGCGTGACTCGGAGATGGCATCAATGTTCTTCCTTAAAGATTCTGCGTTCTCCTCGTCCGTGAGGGACCTTCCCTCCTCGTCCGTTGCCTGCCAAAATTCTCCGTCTGGCTTCGCGGGCGCTGCCTTGTCTTCACCCTGAGCAGCGGTGCCCGTGGCAGACCCACCGGCCTCACCACCATTGCGATCATCCAACTCGACGGGTTCCGGAACCTCCTCCCCCTCTCCGTGCTCGGGATCCTCCTCCCCCTCTTCGTGCTCGGGACGGATGTCTTCGTATATCCTCTCGGATGTCCACATCTTGTACTTCTTATCGAAATACCATTCTTCCGGTATCTTGTGTCCCGACTCATGGATCAGGTAGTTGGCTGCATAGTCTCCAGCAATATTAAATATCTCCGGATCCCTCTCTCCCATTCGCCAAGGGTGTCCAAGAAATTTATGGGCACCCTCGTGCATAATAAGAGACATTGCATACTCGTTACTCAACTGACAGTAATAGAACGGATTGACAAACAAACTTACACCGTCTGTTGCTGCGGTTGGAACATCCCTCCCCTTTGCATGTGTCGTTATCTCTGGCCTAAGCGAGAGAACTACATCTGCAAGAAAATTCTGGGAGTTAAGTAGACTGTAACGTTGCCTAACTATGTCCTTTGTTACGTAGTCGCGAAGATCATCATCGATCTCTATCGACTCGCCTGTTTCGGATTGCATTTTTGACCTCCATTGGTTAGTCGTTTCTAGGCGCTTGTCCAAACGCAGATACTCTGGCAAGAATATCTTCTGCTGCATTGCCAAGGTTCTCTCTAAGCTCTGCGTTGTCCTTCAGTTTACTCTGGTCTACTTGGCATATCTCTGTAACAAGTCTCCTCCGTACCTCCTCAACATGCGGATCGTTAGTGATATTGAAGTGTCCAAGAAGCTCCGCCATCTCGCGAACATTGGGTATGAGAGTGTGTGTAAACTTACCCTTAACTTTACCGCTCTCATCCGTTCCGTACTCCTTCATCCGATCGATTACCCTGTTAAGCACATTGGATACACGGTCGGATACATCCCTTACAGTATTCGATACCCTCCGATTCTCGGCAGCAATGATATCCTTCTTGAATCGGTCCCTCATTTCCTCGGGTAGGCCATTGAATCTTAGGTCTCCTACCTCGCTCACGGTTCCGGGGATGATATCGAGAACAAACTTGGAGCGAGCCTCCTCCTCGCTTGGCCACTTGATACCCGTGTTGTTTCCGCGCCGATCTACAAATGTTCCATTCGCGGCCAGCCCCCCTCCATTATTGAACCAGTTCTGCCTTAGCTGTGGTAGCGAAAGAAAGAACGTCTCCATATTAGATCTGATCTTGCCAGAAAGATCCGTTGTGATCCTGTCGTACTGATGGGCGATAGTATTCACAAGCAATCGCTCCGGATCATGCCACGCCAGTGTCATGTCTTTATGCTCCTGCCTGAGTTGGGAGCCCACCTTTCTGGCCGAGTCCAGAGCTTCGCACTCAAAGGGATCTACCCGCACCTGGGCAGTTCGCTTCTTCTTTACCCCATGCTTTTCCCTAAGCTCAGCGCTCGCACCCTTATGCACCTTGGCACTGTGCCCGTATCGAAGCTTGAGCCTGACCGTTGTTGCGCTATCTCTCAGTTCGGGAACCTCTACTGTCATTTTTGATTTCCTTTTCTCTAGTGGTGGTACGTTTACTTGCTGGGTGTAAATATTTTCCACTTTCCGGTGTACAGTGTTACATCTCGGTGCTTGTTCATAAACTTTGTAAATTCCTTGTTCATGGTGATGGCCTCGTTGCTTACCTCGGCGCAAAGGTTGACACCGTAGATCGCAATTTCGGGAGACATTCTGTCAAAGTATTTCATGAAGGCAGAAGCCTCCCTTGTCTCTACATGTATTTCATTTTCCTTCCTTTCTTGTAGCCACCTTGCTATTCCAGTTGCGATAACATATTGACCACTCGGTCCATTGGTTGGGTCTATGCTCCCTGGAAGCTTTGCGCCCTCGGGATTATCGATAATGTCATCGATGTATGGAAGCTCCTTTGACATCTTGAAGAACCCCTTCACTTCAATCCAAGTCTGGTCCCCCAAATTCCCGGATCCGAATGCCTCCAGAATATTTTCTGTAGCACCTTGTCTGATCGAAGCATCGAGCCTCTGGTAAGACCGGCCCGTTGGAAACACTTCCCCCCTCTCTTTCGGCTGTCGATAGAGAAGGTTCTTTCCATTGCTCTTTCCCCACATTACTGCCCCAACTATTCTCGGGTCGATATTGTTCCTCTTTGCCCATTCAATCCATCGACTGATGCTAGGCGCAAGATTAACAACGGTGAACCGATCATTGGTAGAAGCGGGCATGTGCTTAGCTCCAGAAAAATCCTCTGGCCTGTTACCCGCAGCGATATAGACGCAGTTGGGCGCCTTCTTTCTGCCTGACATCTCACCACTCTGGACAATCGACTGAACCGATATAAGAGTGTCTGTCTCTGCGCTAGTTGCCTCATCCAGAAATACCACAACAATGTCATACTCACCGGACGCCTCACTTATACCAAGAATATTTCCATCGGAAAGCTTCCTTAGGACAAGGTTCTCAAGGTCTGCCGCTGGAACTTCAAAGTCAGTGGAGTCTGATCGAGAAAGAATGATTGTGAATACACCTACCTTTGGGTGTTCTATTCCAAGGCATCTGGACCCACGCTCAAGCTTCCACTCCGGGTAGTCCTTGACAACGAGGTCAGACTTTCCGAACCCGGGCATACCAAGAATCAGTAGAGGATTCTTGTCCCCGCTCAACTGAGACTCCACTGATGTGTCAAACATCAGCATGATCTCTTCCTGTGTAAGGTCTATTTCTCTAACTATACTCACTTTTATCTCCTATGTTAAGTTTGATTACTACTATAGCACAACTACTACAACTTATAATTTAAACCTTTCATTGCTTCGAATGCTTGTAATTCCAACGCGCGCATTAGCTTTTTTGATCTCGACACACTCATCTCTGGATAGTTGAAGTCGTCCATCGACCACTTATTTTCCCAGGTCTTATCTATGAGGTATGTGATGAGATCATGAACCTCTGAGTCCGGAAGATTTATCTTCACTTCAATCGTAACTCTGTCTTCTTTCTTACCTTTCTTTTCCATACCGCCTCCCCTATATCCAAGTCACATCCGACTCAGTTTCAATCCACACCTTGGCCCCGCAACTCAAGGGCTTCTCCGGTGAATAGATAAGCTTTGACGGACCATCGATGTGGACCTCGTAAGCGTAGTCATTCGACCTATAGGTCTTGATCGTAATCACGGGCTTCCTGTCTTTCGGATGCTTCTTGTTGTGTCTAATATTATGTTGGTTAACGTGAATTCTTTTCTTCATTCAATCTGCCCCCACTTAGCCGGGTCCCAGTCCTCGGCGAAGAGTGACCACCCCATTCCCCCTCCCATTTCTATTTTCATACTGATACTCTGGCATTCAGATGGCACAATCTGATCGTCGCCCTCGTTGATAGAGTCAATGATCTCGTAGAGTATGCCCCTCAGGTGCAGCTTGCGGTTACATGTATTGACGCGGTCACCGTTCAGTGTGATGCCTATTTTTATCTTTACTTTCTTCATTGTGTCTCCTTGTTCGTCCTCATCTGTGAATAGAACTGACCCTCAGTTCTGGTCTACTTCTTTGTGGTGAGTTGGTGATCATTGTCAGAGACGAACTGCTGGATCTCAGGTATCATTCCGATGATTGTCTGCCATTCATTCTTGTAGAAGGTGACGGGAAAACGACGCACCCCATACAAGGACACTGCCCCCTTCTCGCTGACCTTGAGTCGAAGATTCTTCTTCTTCTCATCCCGGAATGCCTCATTCTCTGCGCGGAGGCGGGCCAATTCGGATGCCGGGTCCTCGATAATAATTTTACATCGCTCATTGATAGTATTTACATCGCTCATTTTGGTACTCCTTTGGGATTGACTTGCGGTTGACACACACCTACCCAGGGCACATCCTTGGGTGAGTGATAGTGGTTGTCACTGCCCCCTCTGAAAATCAGGAGATCCCCCATGGGAAAAAGAAAAGAAGGGCTGACCGGGAAGCAAAAGAACTTCGTCAAGGCCCTCATAGACCCGGAATGCAGGTCTTACAGCGATGCATATAGATTAGCATATGATACTACAAGTATGAATCCACATACTATTAGAAGGGAAGCGAGCAAGCTGCGGAATCACCCCGATATCACCACTGCAATGGAGAAGGAGATCGAGCGAGCCGAAAGGCTTCAGATCAGAGACTCGATCGCTGTTCGAAAGGCGGTCAACAATCGACTCTGGGCTGAGGTTGACTCGCCCGATACTCCCTCCGCTTCCAGAATCCAGGCACTCAAATTGATTGGCGTCGAGGCCGGGATGTTCACCGAACAGAAGAATATCTCCGTCAGTGAGGGACCTATGCCTAAGTCAAGGGCTGAAATGCTAGAGGAGATATCTGATCTGCTCTCTACCTACGATACCGATCCCGTAGATAATGCGATCGTGGTGCATGATATCTCCAAGCTAGATTCATGAGCCCCCGCTATTGCTTGGCATAGAATATTTTCTTGGCTCTCTCCATCGCCTTATCTGCTTCTTCTCCCTGCTTCTTTGTTGACTTGTGCCCCAGTGGTTTTATCTGGACGTTCATCATCACATCCACTGTTGCGGCAGCGTTATCCTGAATGCGTCTCGCCGCATCCCGGGCATGCTGCCCCCTCTGTCCGCCTCTAGCCATCTCTGATCCCCTTCTTTGTAGTGTTCAGTTGTCTTCAGGTTCGATCGGTTCGTCCACATCTGCCTGGGTGTAGTACCTGAGAATCTCGGGCCGGTACTGGCTCATCTTGGCCTCTTCACACTCCGGACACACTCGGGTGAGATAGATCCCGCGCCCATCGTACTCAGCCCATGACCCCGCGATCTGACACGGGTGGTACTTGAGCGCCTCTCTGGTATCGTGCTCGTCGTTCTTATCCTGTGCGTTACTCATCGGTGCCCCCTCTATTTAGTTTCAGTGCCTCTGCTATCGCCATAACTGAGTATCAGTTACGGAAAAAATGAATGGAAAAACAGGGCCCCCCGTAGGGGGCCCGTGGCTCTATTCGACGCTGTCCCGCATGTTCATGATCTGACGTTCGGCCACGTAGACTATCGCCCTCTCGTGATAGGCTTCGTCGCCTTCCGACTTCCCAGGAGTGGAGTATTCCGTTCGTTCCAAGGGGTACTCGTGGCATCCGGTACACTTCTGGCCCGGCCACTCCATCCCTGGAACGTCCCTGCCACATTGTTTGCAGTCGATCATCTAGGTTCCTTTCGATTGAAAGAGAGGAAAAACAGGGCCCCCCGTAGAGGGCCCGTGGCTCTAGCTTTCCTGTTGATCGATCCCCAGGAGTGTCCCCAGGGTTCGGAGTGCATCCCTCAGGTTCTCGGCGGATTCGCCTGAGAGTGAGAGGGCCTCGTTGAATTGACTTGCCGTACACTCGGTGATCGATGCGGTGACCTTCTCGGCCGCTTTGAGTGCTGCCCCGATATCTTTTGAGGCCTGTTCGGCATTAGTCTTGCCGTTCAGGTCCCGCATGATGCCAGCACGGTTGGTTATCTTCATATTTTCGAGAGCTTCTGCGAACTGGTCCGGAGTTTTGCACTTCTCAAGCTCGGAGACCGGAGTGTGACCGGCGGCCCCAACACGCATCCCCAGGGCCATCAGTCGAGCGACCATGCATGCATCGCTTGCCTGCTTTTCCTTGAGGCCCTTGTATTTGAGTGCAAGTTTGACCTGACCTGAAATCACCCCAGCATCGACGCCGTTGACTTTGAACGTGAGACGCTTGACTGAGGTAAAACCACCCTCTGGCTTGGAGCAGAAACCGAGAGCGCGATACACGGCCGCGAGTGCCGTGAAATTCTCAATCCCTCGCTCATCAATCCGGTAATGCTTCTTGTCGTCTTGGGATTGACTGGCGATTGACTCCTGAAGATTATGCCACTCCGAGAGGCTCTCACCGATGCCGAAAATAGTTGACTCCATAGGTTCGCTAATGATAGGTGCGCTCATGATTTTGATCTCCATGGCGACCCTTGGCCTTTCTCTGATTATGCGGCCTAGGGCCGCTCTCGATGGGGTGTC
>TARA_R110001583_G_scaffold50403_3_pt1 | contig 31697 bp, 20 predicted proteins | sample TARA_R110001583 | Tara Oceans TARA_R110001583 (sample SAMEA4398432) | marine metagenome | biome: Polar Biome; feature: [MES] marine water layer (ENVO:01000295) within the mesopelagic zone...; material: water (ENVO:00002006), including particulate matter (ENVO:01000060) such as...... | reverse complement strand
CACGTATGCCCTTTCTCACCGTGTGCATAAGCATGAATACCGTTGACACATCCCTTTGTACAGACATGGGCTTTCAGTTCCATTTTCTCCGAAGCGGAATCCATCATTGCCTTTTTACACTCAGCTGTACACTTGTGCCCCTTCTCACCGTGTGCATACAAATGGACACCCTCAGTACAGGCTTTTGTGCAGACATGATCTTTCAACTCCATTTTAGATTTTTCTTTCTTAAGCTTTTGTGTAGTCGTTTGGGCATTAACTGATGCAGAAAGACCGATTAAGATTACGATTGCAAGAAGTACATGTTTCATGTTGTTTAATTTTAGTTGTCTAATAACATTGATTTACAAACTAATAGTCGCAACAAGTTACGAAACCTGACAGTTAAATGAAAAAAAACACAATGAGTATGAAGCCAATAAGAGCTTAGTGTATAGATGAAAAATGACAAGCTGTAAACGATTTTACCAGTTATTCCATTCAGGCAGGCTGTTCTTGATATTACAAAACGCTAAATAAGATTGAGCTTTATTGAGTACTGAAAAATGAATTTAATGCTTTATTAGCCCTTTAGTTTTTCTAGTTTTTTCGCATTTTGAATTAGAGCTTCTTTGTATTCTTCTCTAATTTCATCAAATAGATGACTAATCGTAGTGATGGACTTAATACCTGCAACACCCTGTCCTGCAGACCAAATATCTTTCCAGACTTTATCATTTTGTGCTGAAAGATTTGAAAAATCTTCTTCTTTCTTTTGGCTAAGATCAATGCCAATCTTTTCGATACTAGATTTTAGGAAGTTGCCATAAACACCCGAAACGGCATCCGTATAGATAACGTCATCTATATGAGAATCAACAAGGGAATCTTTATACGCAGTAGCTGCCAGACTTTCATCTGTGGCCATAAATCGTGTACCCATATAAGCAAAATCGGCCCCCATATTTTGGGCTGCTAATATGTCTTTCCCACTGTTAATCGCTCCGGCAAGAACCAATGGACCCTTATAAAAAGATCTAATTTCATCAACTAAAGCAAATGGGTTTGCAGTACCTGCATGTCCTCCTGCACCAGCGGCAACAGCAATAATACCGTCAACACCTACTTCTATTGCTTTTTGGGCATGTCTTTTTTTTATGATATCGTGAAAAACCAAACCGCCATATTGGTGAATGGCATCAACCACATCTTTGGATGCCCCCAATGATGTGATCACCAAAGGGACTTTATACTTGATGCAAAGCTTTAAATCTGGTATCAGCCTGGGGTTTGTTTTATTGACAATCAAATTAACAGCAAAAGGAGCAGGGTCTGTGCCATATTCTTCTTTAAACGCTTCCAATGCATTTGTTATCTCAATTAACATGTGCTCAAAATCCTGTGGTGTTCTTCCGTTTAACGAAGGGAAAGTACCTAACACGCCTTTTTTACATGATTCGATGACCAATTCTGTTCCTGAAACCAAAAACATGGGCGCTACAATAATGGGCAATGTCAAGCTCGATTTTAATCCTTGTATGTTCATCATAGTCCTTTTATAAAGCTATTTCAATTTAGTCATTTATCGTAAATGATAAGGAATATTCAAGTTGAAAGATTAAATTTTAATGATACGATTCAATACTAACAAAATCAGGTCTTCAATATTTACAGTATTTATAACTTCCCAGAAGAACACTTTAGGATACTCCTTGAAATAATAGTAACTTGAATATCGGTGTTTTGAAAGCCAAAAATCTTTAACGAAGACAAAATAAGGTGAAAATTCTTCTAACTGGGGCAACAGGTTATATTGGTAAAAGACTCTTACCTATTCTGGTTGAGAATGGGCATAAAGTTGTTTGTTGTGTTCGAGATCTAAAACGCTTTAATCCTCCACACTCACTCTTATCCCATATCGAAGTCATACAAGTTGACTTATTAGATTCTGCTTCTTTAACACAAATTCCTAAAGATATTGATGGCGCCTATTATTTGGTTCATTCCATGTCCTCAACACGTAATTATGAGATTTTAGAAAAGCAGTCAGCCATCAATTTTAGAGAAGCGATTAATCAAACCTATGTCCAACATATCGTTTACCTGAGTGGCATCATAAATGAGTCTGTCTTATCAAAACATCTTAAATCACGAGAAAATGTGGAGCTTGAATTAGGTAAAGGAAAATATGCCTTTACAACTTTGCGTGCTGGTATCATCATTGGATCCGGAAGTGCCTCATTTGAAATCATGAGAGATTTGGTTGAGAAACTACCTATTATGATTACTCCAAAATGGTTGAACACTAAATGTCAACCCATTGGAATTGCAGACGTTATTGCATGCCTGTCCATGACTTTATTCAATACAAAGACTTTCGATCAGAGTTTTGATATTGGTGGCCCTGACATTCTCACATACAAAGAGATGTTACTTGAATATGCAGGAATCAGAAATTTAAAACGTAGGATTATTATTTTACCGTTTATGACACCCAAGTTGTCGTCCTATTGGTTATATTTTGTTACTACAACTTCATACAAATTAGCCATTGCTCTGGTCAATAGCATGAAAATTGAAGTGGTTTGCAGGAACAGACAACTCATCGAAATTCTGAACTTATCGCCTATAAGTTACAAAGAAGCTTTGTCGAGAGCTTTTCTAAAAATTGAGAGTAATGAAGTCGTCTCAAGCTGGAAGGATTCTCTGATTAGTGGTAGATTAAATAACCAAATTTCTGAATATATTAAGGTGCCCAGCTTTGGTTGCTTGTCTGATATTCGAAGACAAAAAATTAATGACCGCCAAGCATGCCTTGACAAAATATGGAAAATCGGTGGTCAAACAGGCTGGTATTACGCCGACTGGCTTTGGCATTTTAGGGGCTATCTCGATCGCCTCTTTGGTGGTGTTGGCTTAAGAAGAGGCCGCACAAATGAAAATGAATTAACTGCAGGAGATGTCGTTGATTTGTGGCGCGTTTTATACGCCAACAAAGAAGATGGAAGATTACTCTTGTTTGCAGAAATGAAACTCCCGGGAGAAGCCTGGTTTGAATTTAAAATCTCTGGAGAACAACTGTCTCTGACCACTACTTTTAGACCCAAAGGTGTACCGGGAAGACTATACTGGTATGCTTCTTACCCACTTCATCACCTAATCTTTAGAGGTTTGATTAATAGATTAGCAAAAAAATAGCTATTTAATAAGTATTCAAATAGATAATACTACAAATTCAGACTGTGATCAATTGCAGAAAATAACGCACCATTAGCGCCATTATTTGCGATTAGAGCTGGCTCAAGCGCTCCAGGCAATACCGCTTCTACAGAATGTTCGGCATACTCACCACCTAAATCAGTACGCAGCCATCCCGGATCAAGCAGATTAATTCTTACTCCCGTGTTTTCAACTTTTGCAGCAAGATCGTCAGTGAGTTTATTTACAGCCCATTTTGAAGCACCGTAAGGAGCCAATTCGGGTTCTCTATTAATTCCAGATGTGATATTAATAACACGCCCAAAATCATTTTCTATCATTTGAGGCATAAAGGCACGACACAAGCTATACATGGCCATTACATTGACTTTAAAACTCGCCATCCAATCATCCCAAGTGTGATTCCAAAAATCCTCATGATAAGGTGTCATTACAGCTGCATTATTATATAAGATGTCAATATTTATATTCAAATCCTGCACCTGCTCTATAAGACGATTTACCTGTACTTCGTCAGACAATTCTCCATACACACAATAGGTATTTACAGGATATTCTTCAAGCAACGCCAATGTTTTTGTACAGCTATCTTTGGTTCTTCCGTGTACAATTACATTGCAACCCAGTTTAGCTAATCCTTGTGCTATTTGTTGTCCTATACCACGGCTTGATCCTGTAATAAAGGCGTTTTTATTCTTTAAGTCTATCATATTATGTCATCTTCTCTTGATGAGTTGTTCTTATTCAATTTCGACTACTATCGTTTTCTTAATTTCCTGAGACGATACACCAAGCATTAATTTGAATTGTCCTGCTTCAAGTTTCCAATTCATTTTTGAATCATCGAAGAAAGCAAGTTCATTAACAGGAATTTCCATTGTAACAATTTTAGTTTCTCCAGGCATAAGCATTACCTTATTAAAGGCTTTCAATTCCTTAAGCGGTCTTAAAACTGATGCTTCAACATCGTTGGCATAAACCTGAATCACTTCAGCTCCCTTTGACTTCCCAGTGTTTTTAATCTCACATGATACTTTAATCACATCTCCTTTTTTATAGATAGACTTATCTGTTTTAGCACTCAACACCTTAAATGAAGTGTAAGACATACCATATCCAAATGCGAATAGAGGTTTAATTTTTTTCGTATCGTGCCAACGGTAACCGACCAATATATCTTCTTTGTATTCCTGATTTGTGCCATCGCCAGGGTAAGAGATTTCACCAAATGAATGAGCTGCGTTGTCTTCCAGCTTTACAGGAAATGAGAAAGGCAGTTTCCCTGATGGATTCACATCTCCTGAGATAACATCTGCAATAGCATGTCCGGCTTCACTTCCCAAATACCAGGCTTGAACAAGTGCTTTAACCTCCGAAATCCATGGTATTTCAACGGCATTACCACTTAGCATGATAAAAGCAGTATTTTTATTCACCTTCAGAATTTCATTCAACAAATCATCTTGTCCAAAAGGCAATCCAAACTGCTTGCGATCGTCCCCTTCACAATCCTGATGATGACTTTTATTCAAGCCTCCTACGAAAAGAACGATATCTGCTTCTGCTGCGATTTCGATTGCCGCACGCTTTAATGAATCTGCATTTAGATTTGTTGGCAATACCTGGCCATAAACTGAAGGTCCTGATGCATAACCCATGGAATGGATAATCCGAGCATTTTTAAAGCGTTTTTGAATACCTTCCAAAGGTGATATTTCATGTTTTGTTTTGAGTTCTGAAGAGCCTCCTCCAATTGTCATGCTACGGGTGGCATTCTCTCCAATGACAGCAATAGTTTGTTTTTTTGATGGATCTATCGGGAAGAATCCCTTATCATTCTTTAATAAGACAATCCCTTCTGTAGCCACTTCGCGAGCCACATCAAAATGTTGCTGATTGTTCATTTTCCCAAAAGTTCGAGTTGTATCCATGTTAGTTCGAATCATTAAGCGAAGAATACGTCTAACCTTATCATCCAGAACACTCATTTCAATCTCTCCAGATTTTAACATTTTAAGAAAAGGATTAGCCAAAAAATAATTATCGTAAGCGTTCTTCGATGATGTTGTCAATCCATCGGTTCCCGTTCCCATCTCCATATCCAAACCATATAGTGCAGCCTCTTTAGTATCATGCGTTGCACCCCAATCAGTAACCAAAACACCATCGAAAGCCCAATCTCCCTTAAGAATCTTGTTTACCATCAATTCGTTGTGACAACAAAACTGGCCTCTAATTTTATTGTAAGCACCCATAATTGACCAAACCTCACCTTCGAGAACTGCGGCCTTAAATGCAGGTAAGTAGATTTCATAAAGAGCTCTATCACTCAATTCCACATTAATATGATTCCGCCAGTGCTCCTGATTGTTCAACGCATAGTGCTTCACACAAGCAGCTACTCCATTTTCCTGCACGCCTTTGATGTAAGGTACAACAAGCTTGGAAGCCAAATAAGGATCCTCTCCCATATACTCAAAATTACGACCGTTAAGTGGTGTGCGATAAATATTAACACCTGGTCCTAAAAGGATATCTTTCTTGCGATATCGGGCTTCTTCCCCAATCGCCTTTCCATACTTATACGACAAGCTTGGGTTAAAAGTAGCCGCCAAACAGGTTAAGGCTGGGAAAGCGGTACAGGAATCATTTGTCCAGCCTGCATGATCCCATGTATCCCATGCAATCTCAGCACGCACACCATGTGGTCCGTCTGACATCCAGATCTCAGGAATTCCCAAACGAGGAACACCGGGCGTGCTGAACTTCGATTGTGCATGACACATGGCCACTTTCTCTTCCAAAGTCAATTGTTTAATTAATACGTCAATCTTCTTTTCAATCGAATTGGGGTTTACTTGTCCAAATAATTGAAAACTACCCAAGAGGGCAAATACTAGAGTGGTAAAAATCAATTTCTTCATTACATCTGTTTTTATAAGATAGCCTCAACGGCATAGCGCTTATTATATTTTAAATAACTAACCGATGACTAGTAAACAAGTGTTTGTATTGCACGTGCTGGTATTTTCACCTTTATTGCAACATTAGTCCCTACATATAGTTTATAAACTATGTCCTCATCGGAGCTATTCATCACGACAGTTGCCATCTTTCCATTCTCGTTAATGAAAGAAGTACTGATTAGGAAGCTAACACTTGAAACTGTACTGACTCTTTTTGCTCCTGGACGAATGTATTTTGAGAAATGCCCCAGATAATAATAAGATGGTGTGTAGATTAGACTATCTGTTCTTGTATCTGCATGAATTGGTGAGAAACACAAATTCCCAACATGATTAGGTCCTCCTGTTTCATCCAATAGAATGTTCCAGTCTGTCCAACCAACTGTGCCTCGGTTAAAATCATTGATCATTGAATGACCATATCTTTCTGCATTTGGCCAGTACTGATATTTAGCTGCATCAAAACTTTCGTTACAACCTTCGGTGAAAAGTAATTTCTTATCGGGATAGGCTTCTTGTATCTTTTGAAGATTGTCGAACATAGGTTCGCCTCCACGCCATGTTTCATACCAGTGGAAACCTGTTCCCCAGGCATATTTCGCTGCTTCAGGATCATCGAAAATCGTATTGGCTCTGTGTGTAATCAAATCTCTGTTATGATCCCAAACCACAATATTTTTATCTCCAAGTCCTTCTTGTTCCAGAACTGGTCCCAAGTGATTCTTAAGAAAATCGCGTTCTTCTTCTGCAGTATAAATACAAGACTCCCAACGCTGAACGGCCATGGGCTCATTTTGAATGGTCACCCCCCAAACAGGAATGCCTTCTTTCTCGTAAGCTTTAATAAATTTCGCATAGTATTTTGCCCATGTATCATAGTACTCTGGGAGTAATTTTCCTCCTTGAAGCATATTCTTGCTGTCTTTCATAAAGGCAGGCGGGCTCCACGGACTGGCATAAAATAGCATCTGTCCCCCTGCTTTTGAAATGGCTTGCTTGATCATTGGCAAACGGTATTGCTTATCATGATCAATGGAGAAGGTTTTTAAGTCCTTATCTCCTTCTTCGATATAAGTGAAGCTACCACTACTAAAATCGCAGCTATGAATAGACGTACGCATTAAGGTATAATCAATACCATCTTTGCCATAATAGGCTGAAATAATTTCTTCTTGTTTTTCTTTCGAAAGTTTTGCAAACACTTCTGCTGAAGCATCAGTAATCGCCCCTCCTATTCCGATAAATATTTGAAACGTATTGTTCGGATTAACAAATATCGAATTCTCTGTCTCTAAAGCTTGTTCGGTTTTCTTGAAAACAGACTGTCCTGTCTCGCTTAATCTGAATTCTGTGTCTTTTGCTGTAGTTATAATCCTAGCTGTTTTTCCCTCTACCTTATAATCTGCAGTTGAGGTTTCAACCGGCTTGGCTTGTGAGCATGCTATAAAAGCAAAGGCAATGACAGGAATAAATCGTTTCATAATTAAGGTTCTGTTTTATAGTTGATAACTATTAAATAATCTTGTGAAAAAATCATTTCAAAGTATTGAGCTCATTTTAACAAAAAAACATCAGAGTAATTAAATAGCGCATATAGTATGAGGGAATACTAAAGAGGCGCTATCAACTAACTAGTCATGATCTAAACTCATAAATGAATTTCTATTAAAAAATATTTTGATTGAGAATCAAGTTTCCTTGATTCTCAATCTGTGTTTAAAATGATTAACAAACCAAATTTAACATCCCAAATTTCCTCAATTGATATATTATTATTATTTAGGTAAATGATTATGCTTCAGCTAACCTTCTTTTATCTAAATCTGATTTTATAACAACACAAGTTTCATGATCAATTGTATAGAAATACAATAGTATGGCACAAGACATATACAGGACTCCCGGAATAACGGAAATCATGAGTTTAATACCTGTTATGGCTGTAGCTGTTTGTTCAACATTTGGCGTAAATTTGAAAATAGCAAGCATCCATCCTGCCAAAGCACCACCTATACCCCAACCCGCTTTTTGAGCAAAAGTAGCCGCAGAAAATACCAAGCCTGTTGATCTTCTTCCTGTTTTCCACTCCGAGTAATCGGCTGTATCGGCAAGCATGGTCCACAGTAAAGGAACTGCAGGAGCATAAGCCATCTTTGCAAGAATATTGAGGATGTAAATCATCGTAATATTGTTGGCACCGGGAAGATATAGGCAGATGAAGAAAAAGCCCGACAGTAATGAACTAGCAAAAAAAACATTACGTTTGCCGAACCGTTTAGCCAATGGTTTTGAGAAAGGAATTGCAACTATTAGAGCAACAGTTCCTATCACATTAAACAATTGAACATTTTCTTCATTTCCTATATAATATTTAAAGTAGTAAGCAATGGATAAATTTTGCATTGCAAACATGATAAAAGAGATAATCCCAACAAAAAACAAAATGACCCACGGACGATTTTTAAACAGATTCCTAAAATCCTCCTTTAAGTTTTCTTTCTGTTCTTTAGGAGGTTGAACTCTCTCTTTAGTCGTTTTAAAAGTAATCATGAACAACACAAAACTGATAATAGAAAACAAAATCAATGTGTACTGATAACCTTTTGCATTATCACCCTGACCAAAATACAAGGCTAAAGTAAGAGCTGTTCCTGACACGATAAACTGACCAATAAAAGCAAAGATAAATCGATACGAATTAAGGCCTGCCCTCTCGTATGAATCAGAAGTCATTACAGCTCCTAATGAAGAATAAGGAAGATTTATAGCCGTAAATACTGTCATTAATAACATATAGGTAACGCCCGCATAAATCACTTTACCCGTTGGGCCTAGATCTGGAGTGGTAAACGTTAAGACTGCCAATACGCTGTATGGCAAAGCCATACATAAAATGTAAGGGCGAAATTTTCCCCATCGAGTGTTTGTTCTATCAGCAATAATCCCCATTAAGGGATCGCTAAGCATGTCCCAAAAACGAGCAATCAGCATAATTGTACCAGCTGCCGCAGCTGAAATACCAAAGGTATCGGTATAGAAAATCAGAATCCAGAAACCTACCATATCCCATACAAAATGGGAGGCGGTATCTCCTAAACTATAACCTACTTTTTCCTTTAAGGACAGTTTTGTATCAATTTCATTCATCTCTATATGATTCTAGTGCTTTTTAATCGATTTCAAACAAATTATACATTCTGGACCATTCAATTTTCTGGCCAGGCTTCACGTTTACATCAAAAAATAGTTCAGGACTCACAACATGTTTCCATCCCCAAAGATTGACTTGGCTTGTTTTAAAGCTGCCTGTTTCTCTTATACCAACTTTACTTTTCGTATTGATCAATTCCCAACTAGCATCTACACACTCACCTCCTGATAGATTGCTAAAAAAGAATTGTTCTTCCGGTGTACTATTAAATCTTATTTCATACTGACCGACTTCGACCTTTTCTTCAGGATTAACAGTCGCTCCGAATAATTCAGGCTTGATTTGAAAGGGAAATTTCAAGATGTAATCATTGCTTATTAATTCTTTATTAATCGCTAAAAAATTATGCGTATACTCATTAGTAGCAATGGTTTTTACACCTGTATTGTGCAACTTATAACGAATTACAAAGCTGTCTTCCAATAATTCAATTTCTTTTTTCAGCGCATAGGAATAGCCATTAGTGCTTTGAGATTGACACTCTATGATAACTTTTTTAGATTCAATTTTCACTTTAAAATCCGCAGGTTGAGTTTCATAAGCTTTGCTGAAACTGTATTGCTCCCCCTCCTTTTTAAGTAATCCTACTCCTATCTTAGGAAACCATTCTCCTTCCTCACATTCATCAAATCCTATTGGTGTTTCAATCCCAAATTCATTGTAAAAACCTTTTCCAAACTTGTTCTCATCCTCACAATCCAAACGTTCTGATCCAGACACGTAAACACCTTTAAATTTCACCGCTGTAATTTTACCCGTCCAATCAAATCTAGATAGCTGATAACTTTCTAATGGCAGATCGATGTGAACCTCAAGATTCTTGTTTTTTAAGACATGTGTCATATTCGTATTTTTTTGATGCTGACCTAAGCTTACAACTGGTAAGCATATCATTAGAAATAAGAACGTTTTATTCATTTTATTGTGCTTTGAACAATGGCTCGTTTGACTTAGATAAGTTGGTATACTTTTCTTTTACAACACTGAATGCCTGTTTCTTATTTCTTTCAATATCAACAATTCCCCAATACTCTTCGTTTGGTGCACCATCGTATGGAACACCGCTACTATTTGGCGCCCATCCACCAGAGTCTAATGTATTATTATTGCCAGCTTTCCATAACTCATCAACAAAGGCAAAGAGGGTTACACCCGAACATATTTCTTGATTCTTAAAAACAGCATCTAATATACTTGTGGTAGCATCAGCCTGAGCTAATTCATTTGACCCCTTCTTATAGCCATCTTTTGAAATCGTCATATAACTATCTGCACCCGCCTCGGATAAATACATTGGTTTATCACTAAGAGAAGCCCATTCCGTAAAGATCTTTTCTGGATTATCCCATCGGTATACATTCATTCCCCATACATCTATATTCGGGCACATTGTTAGTGCTAATGAATCTGGCAACTCGCCGTGTGCAGTTGTTACAGGATGAGAAGAATCGTGCTGATGAATGAGATCTGCAGCATTGTTTAAAGCTGTGTACCAATTCTTAATATCGTCACCAAACCACTCGGGATGATAGTTGTATTCATTACCAAGTTCCCAAAGCAATATTGCCTTGTGATTCTTGTAGGTGTTTATGTAATTGATAAAAGTCCCTGAAAGAATATCATTATGCCCACCTTGGTTGTAACCAAACCCAATAATTACTTTTAGTCCGGCCTTATGTATCTCATCAAGAACAGAAACATCAGTAATAGGCATATAAACTCTGATGGTGTTTATTCCAGCCTCAAGCATTAAAGCCAGATCTTCAGTTAAATTACTAAAACTTCTGCTATCGCTACCTTTGGGTACCGGATGATAACAAATCCCTTTGATAGTGTAAACAGAATCGTTTAACAAAATATCACGTCCATCAATAGAAATGGTATTGTTATGAATCTGTTTACATGAAATGAGTAGTAAACTCACAGCAAAAATCAATACAATGTTTTTAATCATATTCCAAGATTTAAGAAGGTATTACTACCGTCTGAATTGCCTGAGCACTTATTTGAATTTCCACTGAACTATCGCCCAATGAAAGTTTAATATTCTTTGATTTCAAATCCATATTCAAAATCACAAGAGCAATTGATCCATCAGGATTTTGTGCAGCTGTCATCATGAGATCCTTATCTGGATTCTCAAAGCCAATACGAACAGCTCCAGGACGGATGTACTTACTAAAGTGTGCCATGGTATGGTATAATGGCGTAAAGTAAACTTCGTCTTTCTCAGGATCTACAATTACAGGAGCAACACACCAGTTCTTAAACCAGTTTGGTCCGCCCTGACGATCTAAAACCATATTCCAGTCGATCCAACCTTGCACGTAATTGTTTAAGCAACCTATAATATCTCTGGCATAACGATACACAGGAACATATTTTGGGTGCAGATGCTTTTGATCATCCGGAGCCCAATCCCACCCCCAATCGGTTCCTTCTTTTGACCAATACCATTTATCATCTTGCCAGTGAGGAATCTCAGAATCAACACAAGCCTCCGATTGAATCATTAATTTATTTGGTGCTTTCTTGTATGTATATTGCAAAGTCTCAGGCATAAAGTCATAAGTGCTAGCATACCAATGAATCGCCATTCCATCAAAATATTTTGATGATTCCTCATCCTTGTACATGATATCTGCCCACTCTTTCAGCTCATCTCTGTTCTGATCGTATCCTAAAATCTTAACATCATGACCGTCATCTTTTAATTTTGGTCCCAGATGCTTGCTTACAAATTCCACCATTTCTTCTGGTGTAAAATGCATACTCTCCCAGTTGCTGTTATTACCCAAAGGCTCATTTTCTACGGTCAATCCCCAAATATCGATTCCCTCAGTTTTATAAGCATCAATGTATTTTGAGAAAAATAGAGCCCAAGTATCGTAGTATTCAGGTAGCAATTTACCTCCACACCAATGCTTGTTATCTTTCATCCAAGGTGGTGCTGTCCATGGGGATGAAAGAATTTTAAACCCATCTTCAGAAATAGCCATTGCATCCTTAATCATAGGAATGATATCATCACGATCTTCTTCAATTGAAAAGTTATCCAAAGCTATATCTCCGGGCACAGGCGCGTAAGAATAGTTACTAAGCGAGAAATCACAGGAATTGATATGTGTGCGAGTTAATGAGTATTTAGCTCCTTCAGAACCAAAATATGCTTCCAATATTAAATCGCGATTAGCTTTACTAACCTGATTTAGCAAATAGGCAGATGATTCAGTAAAAGACCCACCAAAGCCGGTAATCGTCTGATATTTTTCATCAGGTAATAATTGGATGGCAACAGCATCTTCAGCAGAAGTAAATTCAGATATTTTCTTGAGTTTATTGCCATTTGCTGATGTTTCATAAACATCAATCAATAGTTTATTTTCTTTGGTATTACAAGCCATAATAAGAATGCTTAAAAGAATTCCAATAATATATCTTGATTGTATCATCTTACGAATTTTAGATTTATTCATTAAAAAACATTAATGCTTCACCTTCCCACGTCGAAGAATTAAAGCCTCTCTAATTTCATGAGCCTTAGTCTCTGTTATATCATATTTCCATACAAGAACAATAGCAATAAAAGCAGCCACAATTGGAATCACAATATCTGCAATCCTAAGATTTACAAGACTTTCAACTGTTTGTTGTTTAACAGATTCATCAAAACCAATATAATGTAAAACAATACCACTGGTTAACATAGCAACGGCAATACCTAGTTTTACCATCCACCAGTAAACAGCACCAAACATACCTTCACGACGTTCGTTATTATTAAGTTCATCTAAATCACAAACATCAGCAGTCATCGACATCATTAATGTAAATAAGCCACCTATTCCAAATGAAAGAAAGGGAATTGGCATAAACATTAACCATGGATTAGCAGGATTGAATCCCCACCATTTAAGAGCATATCCAATAATTGAAATAAGAGTTGCAATAATAAAGGCATTCTTTTTACCAAACTTAGTTGCTAACTTGGTTACAATAGGTATAACCAAAAATGCTGTACCCAGAGCCATAACAGTTCCAAACCAAGCTGGCCAAGTACCGGCCGCAGCAGTATCTCCATTAAATAGATAGTAGACAATTATAAAGAAGGCGAATTGAGAAATAGTTTGAAAGCCGTTAAAAATAAAGAATGTTGCTCCACAAAGTTTAAGGAAAGGCTTATTTTGCAAGGTTAATTTTATCCCTCTGAAAAACTCTTTTGTATTAGCAGCCATGTTCTTCCTGGAGAGGTCCATCTTTTTATCTTGATCTGGAACAATCATTTCCTTATTAAAAAACGCTGGCAAAACTCCTAAAATCATACATATTGAGCCAACCCATATAGCCAGAATTCTTGCACCCTCTGGTGCTGAATCGAAAAGAGATTCATTGTAAATAATAACCCAAAACCAAGGCGCAACCATCCATGCTGCTTGTGCCATAAATTGTGAAACAGCCATTAAACGAGTCCTTTCGTTATAATCAGGAGTCATTTCATAACCTAAGCCAATCAGAGGAGTAGCAAAAATGGTATACCCAATATAAAAGAAAAATGATACTCCTAAAAAATAAAAGAAATTGTAGGTCTGTGAGTTCTCTGGATTTAGTTGCCACATAACCATAAACGCAACCCCAGTAATTACACTTCCTAATAAAATATAAGGTTTTCTACGTCCCCATTTAGATTTTGTGTTGTCTGAAATGAATCCCATTATCGGATCCGTTAAAGCATCCATGAGGCGAGGAAGTGCACCTAATAAACCTGCAAGAATAGGATCCATTCCTAGAGACATAACCAGTACTACCATGAAAATATTTAATGCCGCATTAAATAAATTATTAGCTAAATGTCCTGATCCAAATGCAAGTTTTTGCCCAAATGGGACAATATCTTCCTTTGCGGTTCTATAATGTGTCATATTTTATAGTTTATGAGAAGTGATATACTAGATGTGAGAAAATTACTCTTGCATTACTTTTTTTGGTTTTCTGTCCACAGTATATATTCCCCAATGCTTTTCTGCACCTAATGGATTTGCTGTTTCTCCTTTCCAATCCTCATCAAAAGCTTCGAAAAAGAATGTCGTGATATTCATTTCTTTAGTCCATTTCATCAATGCATTGTAATACACTTCTTGTTTTTTTTCGCTGGCGCGATCTCCAAATTCAGAAGCAACTGTTGCCCAACCAGCTTCAGTAATTACAATCTTGCTGTCTGGCAGTGAATCGCGAACTTTTTGAACATTTTCGATCGTGTAAGACATAGCTTCATCAATATCTTTTCCTTCCCAAACTGGATAAACATGAATGGAAACAAAATCAACAGCTTTGGCCAGTTTTTTACCATTTAAGGCCCACCAGTCATAATTATCAGCTACTGTAACGGGTTGCTTTATTTCTTTCTGAACATGTTGGACATAGGAAATAATGCTATCGGTATCTACTTTGTGATCGTTCCACTCAACTAAAGCTTCATTTCCCACATTCACAGCAATAACTGATTCAGCGTATTTATTCGCCAGTTGAACGCCTCTTTCTATTTCCTTTAGGTTTGCTATTTTGTTTTTATCCAAAACATCCTGAGGAATTGGCTTGGTAAGCCAGTCACATGTTTCATGAGCACTTAATTCAGCTTTCAACCAAACACCCAGCATCACCTTAATATCAAGCTTATTTTCTTTGATTATTCGCAATACAGCCTCTGAATTTTCGCCAGAATCGTAAAGACGAATCAGATTGAAAAGTGAATCATGAGAAATAATCTTCAAATCTTCAAGAACCTGCTCGTCAGAAGGATTTATGGCACCTTCACCTCTATCTGGATGTTGACCTGTTCGAAAGCCCGAATAACAAACAGCTCTTGAAACGCCATTCAACAAATCATCAGTATTTTGCTTTATCACTTTCATCTCTGGATCTGCTTTGTTTGTGGTGACTTGATTGGGCTTCTTATTTTGCTTACAGCAAATAAGACTAAATGACAAAAAGATGAGTAGTGCTAGATTAACTTTTCTCAGTTTGATTAGTTGATATGAAATCATGAGTTGTATTTTAGGTTTTAGGTTCGTTTCAGTTTAAATCGTAAGGTTTTTCTTATTATTCTATTAAGAATTGCTAAACCAGACTGAGATGCATTTTCTGCATGACTTTCTTAGGTTTTCGATCAACGGTAAAAAGTCCCCAATGTTTTTCAGGTTCCAAAGGCTCCTGCGATCCTTTCCAAGGCTCATCAAAAGCTTCAAAAACAAAAGTTAGGATACCTTCAGTATCACTCCAGTTAACCAAATCGTGGTAATAGACTTCCTGCAACTCCTGACTAACATTCTCTGGACAAATACCTCTACCATTAGAATTAGTTGCCCAACCTGCCTCGGTAATAACAACGGGCTTATGGGGATATCTGTCAGCAACACTATAGTAGTTCTGCTTGGTATATTCTAAAGCTTCATGAATATTTTTATATTCCCAAACTGGATAAGTATGTATGGATATGAAATCAACTTCTTCGACTAGTTCGTGCAATTTTTCCTGCCAAGGCACATAGTTTTCGCAAAATGTAACAGGCTGTTTAGCTCCCATCTTAATCAACCTGACATACTTAATTACAGTATCTATTGGCACATAATGATCTGTCCAGTGCACCAAAGCCTCATTACCAGCAGATAAAGAGGAAATAATATCAGGGTATTCATTTGCCAGTTGAATCAACTTCTTAATTTGATTCAGATTTCTAGCCTTGTTTTTATTTAACTCATCCTCTGAATGAAAACCTCCCCATGGACAGCCAAAATTGTTCATCTCAGCTCCAATGTAGGCTCCAAGCATGACTTTAAAGTCAAGACCCTCTTTTACAATAACATCCAAAACAATATCCGTATGCTTATCGCAGTCGTATAAACGGAGATATTTCCAATGCTTGTGCAGGATTAAAAGATCCTCTTTTATCTGCTCGTAACTTGGGAAAACACCTGTATCAGGACTTTGACCTTCTCTGAAACCTGAATAACAAATCGCTTTTCCAGGTTCTATATTTAATAGTTCTTTAATCTTCATGCTTTATTAATGTGTGTGCTTAGCTTGTGATTGTAATTCAACTGATGGTTTGAATTTTGGTTTCTCATCCTTATCCCAAATTCCCCAATAGGCTCCAACATCACCCTCGTCATCGGTTTTCCAGGTCTCGTCGAAAGATGAAAAGTAGAAAATATCAATATCCTCTTTCTTAGACCATAATTGAGTATTGATAAAATATTTAAGGGCATTTTCTTCAGAAGGCTCAGCACCATGGAATATTTCGCCAACATTAGGCCAGCCTGTCTCTGTAATGATTACTTTTTTACCCTTACCTGCCTGTAATGCACGATTGTACATATCCTTCATATAAAGATAAGAGTGTTCCAAACTGCAACCTTCCCAGAATGGATAGCAATTAGCCAATATTACGTCGCAAGCTTCAGTAACTCTTGGACGATTGCCAAATTCATAATAGGCATCAACATAACCTACCTGAACACCAGGTAATTCTCTCTTAACTTGATAGATATAGTCTAATAATTCGTCTTCGCTTAAATCCTCACGATACAAGACTTCATTACCTACAGCAACAATATCAGCATCGCCTGCTTTAGCTATTTTAATAAGACCCTCAATTTCCTGCTCATTAATACTTTTGTATTTTCCCAACCAAGCTCCAACCAAGGTTTTCATACCCATTCCTTTGGCTATTTTAGGAATCAACTCATTGCCTTCTGTACAGGAAAATGATCTTACCCATTGGGTATGAGGCTTAATAATTTCGATTCTTCTTTTTATTTGTTCCTCACTTATTTGAGTGCCGGGCTCCTGTCCCTCCAAATAAGGACTAAAGCACATTCCATGCATTCCATCATTCAACAATTGATTATAAAGAGCTAATAATTCATCTTTCGTTTTCGAAGAAAGATCACTACCAGCTAGGGACATTAAATATTCACTTCGTACAGACATAGCATAAGGGTTAAATGGTTAGTGTATGACGTATCTGTATAAGCAAAGCTTAAAACTAGGCTTATACAGATACCTTATTTTATTAATTCTTTGTGATTGATAATTCAATCCTCTCAACTTCACCTCCTCTATTAAATATCAAAGCACTTGTCTCCCCATCAATTATATTATTTGGAATGACTTTCGTTTCTCCATTTTTAAATGTAATTGTGATTTGAGTTTTTTCATCCAAGGAATAGATTACAGGCACTTTACAGAATGTAAATCCTAATTGTCCTTGTCGTAATTCAATTTGCTGCTTCTCTCTATTGGTATCGTAATAAACGAATAGTTCGTCCTGACTCAATAATTCCTGATCGTTTAATAGAGATGTATCAAATACGACTTCTCCATGATTAACATGGATGCCCAATTCACTCATTCTTGAAATGAAATCCTCTTTTACCTGCCCAGTCATACCCGGTTGTTGAGCTCCAGCAGTAGAAGGTGTATGAGAATAAGCATCGGTTGGGAAAGCACCGTATAAATCAGGTGATTTATACAATCCAATACCAGCCTTAATCTCAAAGTAATGGTCTTTTATTTTGCCTAAAGTAATTGGGTTGGCATCTTCTTGTATGGCATTAAAATAGCTTTCTTGGGCAGCAAGCAACAGTTTTGAAACCATATGCCAATAAATACTACCCAATCCTTCAAACCCATAAAAAGTACCCGAACGACCCGTAAAAGATTGATGGTCAAAGATCTCTTCAAAAATATCAAACACCTTTTCTTTTTCTTCCTTAATCAGTTGAGCGTATTTATCAGAATTTAGATCGCTTATAGCATTACTCAAAACTTCTGCATTTCTGAATGTGCCGTTAAAGTGATAGCCACCCATACTGTCAACAGTAATAATTGAAGAGTCATTATCAGCTATCAGTTTACTCAACAATTTGGATTCCACTACACGCTTTTCCGGAATGTTATTTTTTTCTGTAAAACGCGGTAATTGTCTATTGGGATATAGGAAATAACTGTATTGATCACGTCTAAACAGTTCACTCCACTTTAAACAATTCAATACGTCAAGACTTTCCTCAGCATTTAAATATCCTGAACTTAAAACAGCAACCTGCCCTTCAAGCATTTGATATAAATAGCGTACAGAAACAGTTTGATCTGCAAAAGAAATCAGATTATAGGCATGATATAGCCCGTCTTCTCGTTTGTTCACTTTTATGGATTGATCCATATAAACTAAGGCCAAATTGGTGAATTCGAGTAATTCGCTCACTTTAACAGTTTCTTTCAAACCTGAAAAAGAATTTTCATAAATTCCATTTCTGTATTTGCTACCTGCTTCACCCAAAATATCAGCGAAACGACGTCTGTCTTCATCAGAAAATCCGCTTTCCAAAAGACCTGCATTTTCAAGAAAAAGACTAAAAATGGAATCCATTAGAGTTTTGACTTCCTCGGAAATATGAACTTCCTCTATTGAAATTTCACTAAATTTTTCTGACCAAAACTTTAGAAATCGTCTCAGGTAACACAAAGTAACCATAGACACACCGTTACCTACAAGGGCATTGTTTGCATCATTCCATTCCGGACGTTGGGTGTTTAACCAAATACCCGCTTCAGGAATAAAGTTGCTCAACTTTGTCAATAGAGTTACCAAAATTTTTTCGGTTAGATTGACTTGGTACAAGCCATCGTCACCGTTTTTCAATAATCGGGCATCAGCACCAATATGGTCAACCATTCCTTTAATCTGATCATTTAGATCAAAATCAAACTCAATGGTATCTTGCGGATTCTTTACGATATCCTTGTATGATTTAATCCTATAAGGAACATTTGCATAGACAAAATTCTCTTTGGTCAGTAGATTATCCAATTTACCAGGATGGTATTCATTGGATAATTCAAGAAATTTTTGAAGATAAATGATCTGATGATCACCCCAATATCCAATATAAGCCCATGGATCATTAGGATCTGGACATTCCCAGTCAATTCCTTCTCTTGTAATTCGGTATGGATTATAACCATCGGCAGTTGATGCATTTACAAACTTGCTGATCATGCCTTCCAAAAATTCAGGATATGAAAGCCCAAGAGCTTCCCAGTTTTGAAAAATATCACGCCAGTTTCCCTGATAGTTTAATTTAGGTGAACCGTCTTCATTTTTAGTTTCGATAGCAAATTGGTTCCAAGGTCTACTAGGATCACCATGTCTTCTACTAAATGTTAGAGGAAGGTATTCATAACAGATTCTGATCAAATCTGAATCGCCTGTCTTTTCGGCCAGCTGATTCAATTCCGTATAAGTAATTTCTGATGGTAATTGATCAATCCACTCTTGAAACTGCTTAGCAATTGGTTTATTCGTTTGATGAATAAACAACTCAAAGTCAGCAGATTCTACAATATAATTATCTGCAAATATACCACCTCTCATAACATTGAAAAGGGTATTTGAAAAATGACGAGCATAACTCAAGTCATCATTTCCCATTTGTAAACCATCAGCATCGGCAACAATTTTGATCAAATTAGTTGTTCCTAAAGCAATATCTTCTGCTATTAAACCGGCAATATTTTTTTCGGTTTTAATAAAATTATTCAAATTGGCTACAGATACGCTATCCTGGTTCAGCTCTGTAATAATCATCCATTCTCTGGATTCATTTACCCCCAGCTCAAGTTCAGAATTCAAAAAATAAGCGCCTTTAGCAGCTCTTATGTCGATTTCAGTTTCAACAGGATAACCCTGTTTAAAGCGATCAACTTGTTTAGCTGACAACAGAATTTTGCTATCCTCTAATCCATAGGACCAAACCGTTGAGGTTTTTAAAGACTCACTTGGTTCTGCTCTATCAACAGGAATTGAGCTCAGCATATATAAGCCTAGACCACTTTCTTCAAGTAATTCACTCTTTTTATAGGCATCTAATAAATTACTATATTCATTCTGAAAATCGTAATCAACACCACTAGGAAGAATGTTTTCAATACCATCAATAATCTCAAATTCTACTTTATTATCACTTAGATTGGAAACCTTTGATGTTTTCACAAAACCAAATTTCTCGGTATTGCTCCAAGCATATTGGAAACTCATTCCCAAATCGACATTTACCTCTTCAAAAATGACCTTGTTACCGTAAATACTCTTATACAAATTTCTTTCAATCTTGTATATGTTTCTAAGACCATTCGAAAATGGTTTCCACAAAAGAGTTTTATCATCCTTTTCAACTAAAACAATGGTTTTACTTCCTGTTTTATCTCTATAATCGTGAATTTTATCAACAGTATAATAAGGGAACAAGGCATTGTTCCTATCTTTTCTTCCAGCTGACAAAGAACCATTGCTCGATATGAACATCCAGTGATCGGAATCACTGACTATACTCATAAAGAAGTCTGACATTTGATCAGAATTGCTGATCTTGTAAAACTTTTCATTATGTAGTTCTACGAATTTCCCCTCAACTTCAGCCCCGCTGTAATTCAAATTCGTGTCTCCCAAGTAAATATTATTCTTCTTCATTTTAATATTAATTGATTCTACTTCAATTACTTTCTATAGTAAATACTTCTGATTTTATATCTAAAAACTTTCAATCGGATTTCACCAATTAAAGAGTCCATTCATTATTCTTTTACAAGTATCAATTCTAATTCTTCCAAGGATTTACCTTTAGTTTCTGGTAGCATAAAAAAGACAAATACGAGTCCAATTGCTCCAAAGATTCCATAAATGAGAAAAGTGGTTGCATTCCCAAAATTCATCTGTTCCCATGGAAACACAAGTTGAACGAGAAAGCTTATTCCTGAATTTATTAAGCCCACAAAAGAGATGGCAAGCCCCCGAATACGGTTTGGAAACAACTCTGAAAACAAGACCCACATAACCGGTCCGATTGAAATAGCGAAAGAGGCAACAAAGCCAAGAATACCAATCAAGACTAACCATGGGTTAATGCTAATTGCTTTCGAGATAAAATCTGTTTGATGCTCTTTAAAAACCTTTTCGCTTACACTATTTTTTAATGCTTTATTAAAGTCTAGATCGCTATAGAAAATCACATTTTGCATTGAAGACAGATTCTCAGAATCAGCAAATGACGAGCATCCCTGAATTTTATCTTCGGTCAATTGATAAGTTGCTCTGCCAAATCCAGCAGAAAGTATAAACATTGAGATTGCAATGCCAGTTAAACCAAAAATCAAAAGAGGTTTTCTTCCAATACGGTCGACTAACCAAATGGCAAAAAGCGTAAACACAAGATTGATAAGACCTACCAGTATGGCTTGTGAGAATGAAGCGTCAGTACCAATCCCAGTTTGTTCAAAAATCATGGGTGCATAAAAGAATACAGAATTGATACCTGTAATTTGCTGAGTTACAGCAATGACAATTCCAATCAACAATACGAGTTTCATGGAAGGCTTAAACAATTCTTTAAGTGAAGTTTTCTCCTTTTGTGGAGATGCTTTGATACTTTGAGAAATCGATTTTAATTGATTTTTTGCCTCTTCGGCTCCCACTGATTTCTCCATTACCTGTAATGCTTCATCATCCAATCCATTCATGGCTAACCATCTTGGGCTGCGAGGAACGAAAAATAGAAAAAAGAAATAGATAATGGCAGGTAAGGCTTCTAAACCTAACATCCAGCGCCAATTGTAATTATTAAACTGTAATATTTCAGCCCAGCCTTCATTTGATTTTCCTAATTGCAAAATCAAGTAATTGGTGAAAAATGCAACCGAAATTCCCAGAACGATATTCAATTGATTTAAAGAAACCATTCTTCCTCTCATCTTAGGAGGAGAGATTTCAGCAATGTAAATAGGAGCAATAATCAGCGACGCTCCAACACCAAACCCTCCGACCATTCTAGCCAGAACTAAAAACCAAAAGCTGGGAGCAATCGCTGATCCTATTGCTGAAATAAAATATAATGCTGCTGCATATTTAAGAACCGTTCTTCTCCCTAATTTGTCACTCAAGGGACCAGCCATAAACATGGCCAAAGTCGCAGTTAGTGTCAAACAACTAACAGCCCATCCCAATTGGATTTTCGATAAATCAAATTGAGGTTCAATAAATTTCACAACACCCGATATAACCGACGCATCGAATCCCATTAGGAAGCCTCCCAATGCAACTATAAACGATACAAAAACTATATATCTTAAATTCATAAAATCAAATTTTATTTAAAGTCACTTGCCAAAACCAGCAATGAATGAGATTATTTCTTTTGATAGATTCTAACATAGTCAACTTGCATACTTTGAGGAAATACATCAGCTTCAATTCCCTGTACATTGCCCCAAGCGCCACCAACTGCTAAATTTAGAATCAGGTAGAAGGGTTTTATGTATGGCCATTTTGATTCGCCCAAGCCTTTATTTTTATACTCAAAATAAAGTTTGTCATCCACATAGGCTTTCATCACCTCTGGTGTCCATTCCCATATATAGGAATGAAAATTTTCAGACACATCAGGTATTTGTATGGTATCAGTTTGTTGTGTTCCAGTTTGCCACTGGTAATCTGTAGAGTGAGCCGAAGCATGAATAGTTCCTAAGTTATGTCCCACATGTTCCATGATGTCGATTTCACCAATATTTGGCCAATCGCCATCTTTATAAGTCCAGCCTTCTGGCATCATCCATATGGCAGACCAGGTTCCTCTTCCCTTTGGAAGCTTGGCACTCACTTCAATTCTTCCGTGTAGCCAATTTGCTCTTGAGTTTAAGCGTGCCGAAGTATATTCTTTTCCTTCAAATTGTTTTTTTAGAGCAGTAATGTTAAGCACTCCATTTTCGACCCATGCATTTTCTTTTTTGGCTATTGTATAATGTTGAGCTTCCCGATTCCCCCATCCATCAGCATTACCTTCGGTATCAAAAATCCATTTGGATGAATCGGGTAAACCGGTATAATCAAACTCGTCGCTCCAAACCAATTGGTAATTGTTCTTGTGCGAACTTTTTGTATTTTTTGTTGAGGTTCCTGATTTTTCCCCATTGCAACTTGCCAATAGAAATAAGGTTCCCAATAATATGATTGTATTTTTTAATTGCATGCTAAATTCTTTAAGATCTTAGTTTAAGCTTAGACTCTAATCCTAGTTAATTGATTGATATACGCGTACGTAATCAACTGCCATACTTTGAGGGAAAATGGTATTATCAACGCCTTGAGCTCCTCCCCAATTACCTCCAACGGCCACATTTAGTATAAAAAATTGTGAGAGATCGAATGGCCAGTTGCTAGCTGTTTTATTAGATGGGGCATATGTGTGAGTTACATTTTCAGGTGAATCGATATAAAAAATCATCTCCATTTCATCCCAAATAAGTCCATAAATATGAAATTCTTCCTCAGCAGTTTCTAGAGATTTACTGCTTCCATTGCCATTTGCCCCATATCCTGAAGGTGTATGAACTGTGGCATGAACAACGTCAGGCTGATAACCCACGTATTCCATAATATCAATTTCGCCACATGCAGGCCATCCTTCACTACTTATATTTCCTCCCAACATCCATATAGCAGGCCATATTCCCGTTCCGGAGGGTAATTTGGCACGAATTTCCATTCGCCCATATGTAAATTCTTTTTTCCCTTTAGAGATCATGCGAGTAGAAGTATAAGAACCTGCTACCATATTACCATTCTCTTTTCGGGCAGTAATAACTAGCTTTCCATCTGTAATTTCAGCATTATCACCGCTGGTGTAATTTTGCAGTTCATTGTTTCCCCAGCCACCAGCTCCAGTTTCGAAAGTCCAATAGTCAGTATTGATTTCAGTTCCATCAAATTCATCAGACCAAACCAAAGTCATATTGTCCAAATAATCCGGATCATCTTGTGCTATAGTTATCTGTTTTGTCAAAAGTTCTTCAAAACCATCTTTATAAACATGTAACTCTACATCATAAATACCTGCTCTAGGTAAATAAATTTCAATTTGATCAATATTATCACCTGTGATCACCTTATCATTCCATTTCCATGAAATAGCATCATAATCACCTTGGGTCGTATTATTTAAGGTGACAAAATTAGGTTTAGCACCATCAATTGAATACGTAAACTCAGCAAGAAAAACATCTTGCTCAATACTTATAGTTTTCGTTGCAACCTTATTATTCGACAACTCATTATTTAGTCCCCAAAGCGTTAACTGAACCTTATAATCTCCTTTTTCAGAATAGAAAATGGTTTGATCATTTGTATTGGCACGTTGCTTTTCAGAAACTCCTCCATTACCAAAATCCCACTGCATAAATAAATACGATCCGGTACTTGTATTCGAAAACACAACTTTATTTGCATCATTAACATCTTCAGTAAATGTAAAATCAGGCGTATAAGTTTCCTCGTCATCACTCTTTTGACATGACAATAGAAAAGCTGAAAGAAGTATGGAAAAGAGAAAGTTAACGTATGTAAGAGAGCGTAATGTTTTCATAGCTATTATTGAATTATAATTCATTGCTACTAGATAAAAAAGGCTTAGTTAGCATATAAAAAAAAACAATAAGATTGCACTGAAAGCCATTATCATATTGTGATATCAGATAAATACTTCAGAAGATAATGTGAGCTTCACAATTATCACTTATTGCTCAAAATTCATGAATGAATCTTAATAAATCAGTCTAAATTTTATAAAGAAGATATTAGTATAAATATGCCAGAGCACAGATTGTGCTCTGGCATAAACTAATTATGGTAACAACTCGAAATCGTCGATATAGAAAAGGCCTGCATTACAATGCCCCTCTGCACCAAGTTGAATGACAATTTGGTCAAAATCAACACGATCAGAAACATCGCTGTAGTCAAAAGTCAATTCAACCCATTTCCCAAACTGATCTTCAGTTAAGGTATGGCTACGAACTTGCTGTGTTTGCCATGCATTGCCTCCAAGTGAACTGTCTTGTAGTTTCACATCAATTTGAGGCTTAAGATTATGATCTGCAATCCAAGGTGTTCCAGGATCACAAACAGTAACATAGTCGTTAAAACTTGGAACAAATACTTTTAAAGTGAATTGGTTTCTAGTAGAAAGATCGATGATATAATCAAGAACCGTCAAGACACTTGTCCATTCTCCAGCACCTTTTTGATACCTTGCAACCTTCTCTGAAGAGTTAACATCAGATGGAGCAAAGTTATCAATGATATCAAAACCATCAATTGCTGCTGTATCCCATACAATATTACCATTGCCTTCAAAATCGTCAGAGATATCATTACTCTCAAGCTCTTTAACAACAGGTTCTGGCTCCGGTGTTAATTTATCAACAGGTCTAAATCTTGTGAACCAAAAGAATGATCCTTTTGAATCCCAAAATACAACTTCCAATAAATCCTCTGTAAGTGTTGTTATTTGATATTCTGAAGCTCCAGCATAGTATCCTAAGAAACCACCACCTGTTACATTCAACACATCGCCTGCTACTGTACAAACAAAATCACCACCATCAAAAGGCATGATAAAATCACCGCCAGAAGGTTCTTCGTTACCTGCAGTAGTTCCAAAATCAGAAGCCCAAGCACCATTTGCATATACTAAACCATTAGTTAACTGAGTCACAGTTAATCCTGATGCAGTAATTTTAAAGGTAAATCTATCATCATAAAGACTTCTTTCAGCTTTATCGTTTATAGCAGCTCCATACCATTCTACAGGATTTGCTATTGTTGGTCCTAGTCCAAAATGAGCTTTTGAGTAAGCATCTATAGCCCATGTTTGCTCTCCACTTCCAACTAACTCATCATAAGGATATCCTGACAGAAAAGATGGATTATCCACAGTTGTAACAATCTCATCTTCAATAATCGTCACACCTCCCTGAGAGATAACTGTAAGCTTAACAGTATAGGTTCCAGCAAATGTATAACGTGCTGTAACGGTATTTCCTTTTTGAGTCACACCATTACCAAAATCCCAAGTTGAACTTACACCTGGCGTGTTGTTGTATAGTGTATATTCATTAGTGACATCGGTGGCCGTATATCCCCATTCAATTTGTTCTGCCATTAGGTTTTCAGGTGTGCTGTACTCATCAGGAGAACAAGACACAGCGACAACTAAAAGCAAAATAAAATATAATATTTTTTTCATAATTTTAATTTTAAATAATTACCAAATAAGTCATGTAAATCATAAATCACCTAAGATGATTCGATTTCGACTTATTAATAACCATCGTTTTGCTTTAAGGCAAAGTTTGACAGTGCAATTTCAGTTGAAGGGATTGGCCAGAATCCTCTGGCTGCTGTATTTACAGCAGAATCATAGATTCCACCTAAATTCGTTGCCTGAACGGCACTTTCCAAGACAGGCATACCTCTTCGAAGCAAGTCCCAGTATCTGATACCTTCAAGTGCAAACTCCAACTTTCTTTCTTCAAAAATTTGTGCTAAAGTCACAGAACTAACCGAAGAATATGACTCAAAAGCACGGGCTCTTACTTTATTGTAATGAACTGCAGCATTGGCAGCTGATCCCAAATGGATTTCCAATTCGGCAGCCATCAGTAAAACATCAGCATAACGGATTGCGATATAATTCTGAGGGAAATTCAGTTGCTCTTGTCCTACAACAGGTACTTGGCTTTTAAGACCGGCATACTTTTTATTCAAGTAGCCAGTGTACTGATCAGCCTCTTCAAAGTTACCTTCGCCCAATTCAGCGACCATATCTAGAAGAGTGAAATCTCTACGAAGATCACCATCCTGATAAGAATCGTAAAGTTGCTGAGTTGCTGGAGAAAATCCCCAACCAGAGTAATATTCTGAATCTGAAGTCGCACCTCTTGGCCCAACAAAGACAACCATTTTATTTCCAATATCGTAAGGAGCATTCCACCATTGAAAGCCTTCACCCTGGTTTGAGAATTGTACTTCGAAAATACCTTCTACTGAGTTCTCAACCCATGAATTCGTAAATTCAGAGTGTCCCCAAAGGTTTCCAAAATCTGGTAAAAGATCTGCACCACTAGTAGTGATAACATCATTTAAATAAGACAAAGCATCAGCACCAGTGATATCACCAGGCATGGTTGAACTTGCATTGCCACTGCCATAAACGCCATCATAAAAAAGGTACATTCTGGCTAGTAGTGCTCGGGGAGCCCATTCAGTAACTCGTCCTTTTTGATCATTGTCGTATGTCACACCCGCTAGGTTAGCAATAGAGATTTCCAAATCGCTTGCAATTAGAGCATACACATCAGCAACGGGTGCTGCAGCTTGTGAATATTCTGATGTTGCAAGTGTTTTAGTAATCAAGGGAACATTTTCGAAAACACGAACTAAGTTAGCGTAGTAATAGGCTCTTAAGAAATGAGCCTCGCCCTTGAATTGAGTCTTCAGCTCTTCCGACATTTCAGAAGCGTCTACTTTTTCCAAAAAGACGTTTGCGCCATAAACACCAGCATAGTGGTCGTTCCACATGGCACTCCACATGCCCTCTGATGCCGTAGTCAAACCTCTGCCTGCTCTCTTTCCTGAAACACCATCGGTAGCTGAACCACCTCCACCATAAGCATCGTCCGAAACAATATCCATGGTTATTTGCAAGCTCTCTCCCCAGTTCCTTTGAAGCGGTTCGTAAACCGAAACCAAAGCTCTGTACATATCGACTTCTGTAATATAGAAGTTTTCTTCAGTCTGCTCTGTCACTAAATCTTTCTCAAGATAGTCTTCACAGCCCATGAAAGTAACAGCAAAAAGAAGTATATAAATTATCTTTTTCATTGTTTTTGTTTTATCTGTTAAAAAAATCTTAGAATGTGATATTAGCACCAATAGTAAAGACTCTTGCCTGAGGGTAAACTCCCTGATCGATACCTGTTCGGAATACATCACCTGTGTTTCCAATCTCAGGTTCTAATCCTGAATACTTCGTGAAAGTCAATAGATTATCACCAGAAACATAGAGTCTGAATTTCTCAATATTAAGTCTGTTTAAAACCGATTTTGGTAAAGAGTAACCTAACTGAATATTTTTAAGTCTCAAATAATCAGCATCCTCAACCATAAAATCAGAGAAATCTCCTCTATTGTTGTTATTATCACTCCAGGATACTTTAGGTGTTTTATTGGTTGAGCCTTCACCGGTCCATCTATCTAAAACAGATGTTTGATAATTGGCATTAGGTAAATCGTAACGACGCGTAGCATTAACAATTTGATTGCCAACAACGCCGTACCAGAACATACTTAAATCAAAATTTTTATAAGCAAAATTAAGATTTAAACCAACTGTAAAATCAGGATGAGGATCACCAAGGTTGATTCTGTCCTCATCATCCATCACACCATCTTCATTTTGATCGACATAAATTAAATCACCAGGAGTGGCATTGGATTGATGAGATCCACTATTATCAATTTGTGCTTGATTTTGATAGATACCATTTGTTTCCCATCCCCAGAAGTAACCAATAGGTTCGCCTACTTTAGCGATGGTTAAGTTTTTCAAGCCTGAAGGTCCAATATTTACGTTACCATAAATAATACCTTCGTCATTGTTAATCTTCAACATTTCGTTTCTATTCGCCGAAAAGTTAAGTGTACCTCCGTATGAAAAATCATTCGATCTGCCATTGTAACCTAATAAGAATTCAATACCTCTGTTTTGTACAGTTCCCCCATTAACGGTAGGTGCGCTGTTACCAACATAACCAGGAATTGGTGCATCAATCAAAAGGTCTTTAGTTCTCTTATCGTAGTAATCAAAGTTCATGTAGAAATTTGAACCCAATCGTAAATCAAGACCGATATCGGTTTGTTCTGAAGTTTCCCATTTAAGATCAGGATTGGCAATCTTAGAAGGAGAAAAACCATTAACAACTGTTCCCGGGTTAAAATTGTAGTTGTGGTTGTTAGCAATAGAAGACAGGTATCTGAAATTACCGATATTCTCGTTACCGTTCTGACCCCAACTCGCTCTTATTTTAATAAAAGTAATCGGACCTAACTTGCCCTTAAGGAAATCCTCTTCAGACATGATCCATCCGGTAGAAACTGAAGGAAAAGTTGCGTAACGGTTATTTGGTCCGAATCGGGATGAGCCATCACGACGAACAGTTACCGATGCCATATATCTGTCTTTATAGCTGTAATTGGCACGTCCAAACAAAGACAATATGGAATTCGTATCAAAGGTTCCTCCTGAAGACTTACTCTCGAGAATAGCATTATCAAGATAAGCAAATTTTTTGCCTCCAATAAGCAAATCACTACCACTACCGCTCAGGTTCTCATAGTTGTTAGTATAAGCAGTTGTTCCAACAATTACATCAAGCTCGTGCTCACCAAAAGTGTTGTTATAGTTGATTGTAGTCTCCCAGTTGGTACTGTACCAGCTGTCCATGGTTTTATCCACTTTGGTTGATTCATTCGTGGTAATCGTACTTAATTCGAAGATAGGCTTATAAACATCGTGCCACTGGTATGCGTAATCAATACCTAATGATGTTTTCACTTTTACGTGATCAACCACCTTGTATTCAGCATAAAGGTTACCTACAATTTTATCCGTTTTGTATTCATCATTCAGATAATACATGGCTGCAATTGGGTTTACAATCTCCTGCATGTTCCGGATTGGTCTTCCAAATTCTCCGTTTTCATCCTTAACTACAGAAATAGGATCGATATTAATCGCCTGAGCCAATGGAGAGTTGAAAATATTGTTAGGATCGATACCCTGAGACGTACTATGTGAATACACCATAGATGTACCTACTTTTAACTTCTTGTTATAAGAGGTATAATCACCCTTAACACGGAAGTTAATACGCTCATAGCTCGATTTGTCTTCAGAGACAATACCATCCTGGCTGAAGTAAGATAAAGCTGTTGAATACAAAATTTGATCATTACCTCCGTTTAAAGACAGTGTATGGCTTTGAATCGGAGCATTATTTCTGAAGATTTTGTTTTGCCAGTCGGTACCTGAACCGATACCTGCTATTTCTTCATCCTGAATCCAGTCAGCAGAAGAACTATTTCTATCCGCATTCAACAAAGATTCATTAATAATCATGGCATAATCACTTGCATTAAGAACATCCATCTTCCTCGATGTATTCTGAATACCATAATAGCCATCGTAAGATAGTCTAGCTTCACCTTTGGTTCCTTGCTTAGTGGTAATAATAACGACACCATTAGCACCTCTGGCTCCATAAATTGCAGAAGCAGAAGCATCTTTCAAAACCTCCATACTTCCAATATCTGTAGAAGACAAATAAGAGATATCACCCACAGGGTTGCCATCGATAATATAAAGTGGCTGAGAATTCCCAGTGGTACCAACCCCTCTAATGTTAACTGACAAGCCAGCACCTGGTTGACCTGATTCCATTGTCACTTGAACTCCGGCAACCTGTCCCTGCAAAGCTTGTTCTGCTCGCTGAATAGGCATTTTCTGAATATCTTCTGCTTTTAGAGAGGATATAGAACCTGTTACGGAACTCTTTTTCTGTACACCATAACCAATAACAACGACTTCATCTAAGCCCATGTTGTCAACAGATAGAATGACGTTAATTGTAATCTGACTACCTACTTTAATTTCTTGAGAGGCAAAACCTACCATAGAAAACACTATTATAGCGTCTTCATCTGCTTGTATAGAATAATTTCCATCGATATCGGTCGATGTGCCAATCGTTGTACCCTTAAGTACAACCGAGGCAAATGGCATAGGTAAGCCATCTTCAGCCGAGGTTACAACCCCATTGACCGAATGTCCTTGCGCAAACGTATTCCAACATAAAAATGCCAGAAACAAAAACAAGACTGTTTTTTTCATGTGCTCTTTGTTTTAGTTTAGATTGAATTAGTGATTGATTTTACGCGTTTAAATCGTTTGCAATATGACCCGACTTTCTCCCTAAAGCAAAAAATCAAGTACATCACGAATACATCATATATTTAAACACAATACATCACAGATACATCATTTAACAGTTTTTAACACTTAAATCGTTGGCATTAAACACCTAACGATATATATAATTATTTCACCATTTACTAAACAAATACATCAAAGCAAAAAAGTGGAGGATATCACGTATACCTCCACTCTTTCATTATTTCAAAGCCTCTTTATATATTTAATAGGAATTCAATCAGATTATCATCCCTGTGTAATTCAAATTTCTTTCTCAAGCGATACCTGCTGATTTCAACACCCCGAACAGATATATTCATCAGGGGTGCGATTTCTTTGGTTGAAAGGTTCATTCTTAAATAGGCACACATTCTTAAATCTTTGGGGGAAAGCTGAGGGTATTCT
>TARA_R110001583_G_scaffold58103_1_pt1 | contig 31730 bp, 32 predicted proteins | sample TARA_R110001583 | Tara Oceans TARA_R110001583 (sample SAMEA4398432) | marine metagenome | biome: Polar Biome; feature: [MES] marine water layer (ENVO:01000295) within the mesopelagic zone...; material: water (ENVO:00002006), including particulate matter (ENVO:01000060) such as...... | reverse complement strand
AAGAGTTAGTCTAATTGAGTACATGAATAAGACCAATTGGAAACAAGATTAAAACATTTAGATATATAAGTTAGCGCGATTTCAATAAGATAATATAGATCAAACTGATCACTAAATAAGTTATAAAACTAAAATAATATGCCAATGAAACACAAGTAAATAAATAGACTTTAAAGCTTGATTGTATATCAGGAAGTGAAATGAGATTATAAAGATTGTTTCATAAAATGACAAGAAGGATATACAACAAGCTTTAATCGTCTATCTAAAAAAAACAGTAACATAATTACACACTAATCAACACCCATTAAAAACATATTTTATGAGAAAGAAATATTTAAATTTAAGAGAAATGCTGAGGAGATTCACTGATTTCACAGAAGCCTATCAAGTGAAACTAGATGCTATTCCTGTAGTTAAAGAGCTGATTACTCTAATATTAAACCAATATTTAGCCTTTGAGACTATGTGGGCCATAAGAGAAAAGGATTACAAGGGAACAACCCTATCGAAAAAAGATAAAAAAAATGCTGTAGCCGAACAGTTAGGGCGGGTTAATCAGTTAATTTACAACTATTGCATTAAAAATAATGAATTGGAAGATTTACCCAATTTTAAGGGTAGCGGTATCACCTATGCTCAATATGGTGATGAACGACTCATTTCGAGATTAGAACTAACAAAGACCTATTGTGTTGGTTTAGGAGAGAAGTTAGTTGATACGGGGGTGAGTGAGGAAATGCTCAGCACCTTACAAACGCGCTCTGAGAGCTATATTGAATTGGTGCCTCGACCTAAAGAACTCCAAAACACATCTAAAATTGCAGGCAATGAACTTAGTAGCCTATCTTACAAGATGATAAATGCATTTAGATTTCGCTTGGATAAGGTCATGAAATCGATGTATGAACGAGATGAGCCTGAACTCTATAAGGCCTATCTTGCCGCCCGAGACATTGAAAAGGTAGGGCATAAAAAGATAGCCATATCAGGGCTCATAATCGACAAGTTGACCAAAGAACCTGTGCCTCAAGCCCAAATTCTTATTCCTGATGCTCAAATTAATCATCAATGCACGGGTAAGAAAGGAGGCTTTCGAATTAAATCTCTTCAACCTGGCTCTTATGATATGATTGTAAAGGCCGTAACCTATAAAAGCATTAAGCTACAAGTGATCCATCGTTATGGGGAAACCAATGTGTTTGAACTGGAGATGGAAACAGAGGAAAGTCATTAAAGGTCGATCCCGAAAGTATTCGGGAGTCAACAGGATAAGGCTTGCTATGGTGATGGTGCTCTCAACCAGCTTGAGGGTGCCATTTTCGTGAAAAAAAGATCAGACGCAGATTATTTTTGATAAAATATGAAAAAGAAATAGTTTAAACCACAGATTACGCAGATTTACACAAATTTCTAAAAAAAGATTGAACCACTAATGGGCACTAATGAACACTAATTTTAAGGAAATACCTGATGGATATTGCCCCAGTGCATTGAGACGAGTCGAAGGGTCAGGTATTTACGATTATTAAATAAGCTACTTGAAAATTCTCCTCCTTGTTTTAAGGAGGAGTACCCGATTAAGATCGGGGGAGGTGGTTTTTGTGAAAAATAAATTTAACCACTAATGGGCACTAATTAACACTAATTTTTTAAGAGAAACAAAAGGGTCTAACCACAGATGGACTTCGACGAGCTCTCAAGCTCGGTTGTCACTAATGGACACTAATTAAAAGAAAATAATTGATGGACACTAGCCTTATTCGACTTTCCCCCGACACTTCGGGGTTTAGACTTTATAAGCAACTTGACAGATTTGACAAACCAAATTCTCCCCTTTTTATTTTACATTTGCACTTATTAAACAACCAAGAACTAAATTAGCTTTCCATGAACAGCTTTGGCACAATCATTGCTAAAGTGAATTAGAAATTTTAAACAAAAAAAAGTATAAAGTGGAACTAGGAAACCTACCTCAGGACATTGAACTAGAAATTGAGAAGAACCCGGCAATTTCTCAAATTGTTCAATTAGCAGAGCGAATTCTTAATCAAGGCGATAGTGAAAATGCATCTAAAATTTTAGATTTAGTTTTAGAAGGCTAAGAATTAACCAATAACAGTTTATTGGTCATTGGAAAGCCTGAAAGTTGCGTGGAAACTTTCAGGCTTTTTTAATGTCTTAAAAAACCGCTATGGATTCGTTTTTGGAAATACACATATAAGCGTAAAACAATAAATGGTGAAAATCTAATTGATTTTCACCATTTTCTTATACATGCTTCTTTAAAGTCTCTGATAAGATAAGAAAATCTTCAATTAATTATTTTAAGGCATCATATAAAATTTCCACTGGATGCAAAGCTTGTTTCCCTGTTCCATCAACTATTTGCTGACGACAGCTGGTACCTGGTGCAGAAATTAATGTCATTTCTTCTGCTTTTCTCACATAAGGAAACAACACTTGCTCTCCCATCTTCATAGATAAACTATAATGGTTCTTTTCATAGCCAAAAGCACCTGCCATTCCACAACAGCCTGATGGGATCATTTCAACTTCATAGTTTTTTGGCAAAGACAGAATATCTCGCGAAGCCTCAACTGAGGCTAAAGATTTCTGATGACAGTGTCCATGAAGGAATATTTTAGCCTTATGGTCTTTAAAATCAGCTGATGAAATATTTCCTTTCTTTATTTCTCTCAAAATATACTCATCGAAAAGGAAAGTGTTACCAGCTAATTCTATGGCAGATTCCTTTAATGAATTATCAACAAGATTGGGATATTCATCTCTAAAAGATAAAATACAGGAAGGCTCGATACCAACCAAGGGCATATCTTCTGTAATAATATCCTTTAGTAAGCTTATATTTTTATTGGCAATCTTTTTTGCTTTTTTAAGTAAACCTTTTGAAAGAGCCGTGCGTCCGCTTTCTTTATGCCTAGGTATCTCTACTTCATAGCCTAGGTTATTCATTAACTGAATAAACTTAATACCTATATCAGCCTCCATATAACTAGTAAACTCATCAGCAAAAAGATATAATTTCCCTTTAGCATAAATTCCCCCACCTTTCTTACTCAACTTATTATTAAGACTGCACAAACTCATTTTGGATAAAGATGGCAAATTACGTTCAGAAGCAAAACAGAGGATCTTCTTCAACAATGATGATGTTAAAGAATTCTCAACAACAAAATTGTACAAAAAAGGAAAAATAGAAAACACAGCTTGAAAGCTAGGTAGGTTTGCGACCATCCATACTTTAAGACTGACCGAATTTTCATCATAATAGTGCTGCATAAATTCAGCCTTGAGCCTGGTCATGTCAACATTTGAAGGACATTCAGACTTACAGGCCTTACAAGACACACATAATTCCAATGCTTCCAATATTTCGGGTTGTGAAAATATTTTTGCTGATTGAGGTCTCGAAAGCAATTCTCGTAAAACATTGGCTCGCGCACGTGTGGTATCTTTCTCATCACCTGTTGCACGATACGATGGACACATCGTTCCTCCAAATTCCATGGCTTTTCTACAATCACCAGAACCATTACATTGCTCTATAGCAGACAGCCAACCCTTCTGATCTGAGAAATCGAAATAAGTCTTTACCTTGATATCATTATAATCTCCATCGTATCGGAGAGAAGTATCCATTGGAGGTGTATCTACAATTTTATTTGAATTAAATATTCCTTTGGGATCGAATGTTGCTTTCACTTCACGCATTAATTCATAAACTCTATCTCCAAACATCAATGGAATGAATTCACCTCTCAAGCGACCATCACCATGCTCTCCACTTAAAGAACCCCTATGTTTCTTGACTAATAAGGCCGTCTCTCTGGCTATAGTTCGAAATAACTTTTTATCACCATCCTCTTTTAAATCCAGTATAGGACGAAGATGCAATTCCCCTGTTCCAATATGTGCATGATATACACAAGATAAATTGTATTCATCCATCAATTTTTTGAAATCTTTCATATAAGCCGGAAGTCTCTTTGGAACCACCGCTGTATCTTCAATTACTGATACTGGCTTTGCACTACCCGGCATTGATGAAAGTAAGCCCAAACCTGCTTTTCGCAAGGTCCAAACTCTTGAGATATCTTTGCCATATACTCTGGAACAATATCCATTAAAATGATGTGCCTTTAAATCAGCTTCTAATTCACCAGCGACTTTATCGAGTTCTGCTTTAGAAGCAAAAGCAAGTTCTACCATTAAAATTGCAGCAGGTTCACCTTTAATGAAGAATCTATTTTGACTTTGCTCAATATTCTTAGCACTTAATTCCAGAATATTCTTATCCATTAGCTCTACAGCTACAGGAGAATGCTTCAATGCAATTAAATTCGCTTCAAAGGATTCCTCTAAACTATCACAATGCACACAAACCAAAGCCTTTTCTTTTGGAGGTAGATCGACTAGGGATAACTTTATTTCTGTGGCTATCCCCAAGGTTCCTTCAGATCCTGCAAAAAGCTTAGCCAAATTAAAATCATCAAGCTTTATTTCATCTAAAGCGTAAGCCGTATTTCTTCGGGTCAATTCTTTTTCTGGAAAGCTATCTTCGATTTCCTGAACCAATTTATCATCAGATAAAATATCGACTAACTTCCCGTGAATATCAGCCTCAATTCCATTTCCTTTGGCTTTTTTATAAACCTCTCCTTTAGAAATTTTCTTAAAAACAGTCGAAGAACCATCACTAAGAATTACATTGGTTTCTATAGTATGTTCCCTTGTTGCACCATATACCAATGAATGAGAGCCACATGAGTTATTTCCCAACATACCTCCTATACAACAACGATTTGCGGTTGAAGTTTCAGGACCGAAAAATAAACCAAAGGGCTTAAGATAATTATTTAACTCATCGAGGACTACTCCAGGTTCGACGATTACCCATTTCTCTTCTTCGTTTAACTCCAAAATTGAAGTCATATACTTCGATACATCTAAAATAATACCATTACCAACCACCTGACCTGCCAATGAAGTGCCTGCTGCTCGAGGAATAATCGTCATATTATTTTGATTGGCAAACAGGACCACCTTTTCAATATCTTCAGAAGATTTTGGATAGATTACAGCCAAAGGTAACTCCCTGTAGGCAGAGGCATCTGTTGCATAAATAATACGATGCAAATTATCATTTACCAATTCCCCCTGAAGCCGATTTTTTAAATTATCAAATTCCATATTTAGATTCATGTATATACACAGTTTGAAAAAAACAAGAAAAGCCTACACATGGCAGGCTTTTAATATTTTAAGAAGAATTGACTAGCTAGTCCAGCCAAATGGATGTTCCTCCAATTCCAGTTTTGCAAAAGGATGATACTCTCCTTTTAAACCTATTGGACTTGCGTGTCTGATATCATGTACAATTTCGATACATGGACGAACTTCATCTAAGCCAAATCCGTTTCCATCCAAAATATGACGGTAACTATCAGTATGTAGCTCTGTGAATCCATCAGAGAATTCAACTTCTTCTCCATCCATCTCTAATAAACGGTAGGTTTTCTTTCCAGCTTCTTTTATTTCTTTAGGCAAAGTATTCTCATTTATACTCAAAAAGTAACGAACTCTTGCTTTATCAAATTCAAGATAACCGGAAACTCTATCGTGAGACGAAACATGAACAACGTTCTTTTTTACAGCACCAAAAACCCATTGTAACATATCGTAAAAATGTACTCCGATATTAGTTGCAATTCCACCACTCTTGCGCACATCACCTTTCCAACTTGTATAATACCAACTTCCTCTTGATGTGATATATGTTAGGTCTACATCATAAACCTTATCTTTAGGGCCATTCTCAACTTTAGCCTTCAAAGCTTTAATTGAATCATGTAGTCGCAACTGAAGAATATTATTTAATGTTCCTCCTGTTTCTCTTTCCACTTCCTGTAAGGCATCAATATTCCATGGATTAAGCACCAAGGGTTTTTCCGAAATAACATCTGCCCCCATTCTCAATCCATAACGAATATGGGCATCGTGTAGGTAGTTAGGCGTACAAACGGTCACCATATCAACTTGCTTATCTGTACCTTTTAATTTTGACAGATGTCTATCGAATAACTCCTGTTGTGTAAAAAAAGAAGCACTAGGATAAAAACTATCCATAATACCCACACTATCGAATACATCGTAAGCAGCAACAAGATTATTATTTGTATCTTTTATTGCTCTTAAATGTCGAGGTGCGATGTACCCACCCACACCAATGATTGCAAAATTCTTCATTTTTATATTGATTTCATAATGCTCTTAACAGCATCTGTTATATAATTCAGTTCGTCTTGAGTCATCTCAGTATGTATAGGAAGAGATAAGACCTCTTCGCTCAACATCTCTGCAACAGGAAAACTTCCCTTTCCATATGATTCACTGGCATAGCCTTTCTGAAAATGTAATGGAATAGGATAATAGATCATGGAGGGAATGCCTCTATTGTCTAATTCTGCTTTCAATAAATCACGTTTCCCATCAGCAACTCTTAGCGTATATTGATGAAAAACATGTGTTGAATAATCCGCTCTTTTAGGAATTCTGATCCCTTCAATATCTGCCAATATATTATCGTAATGACTCGCGGCAAAATTTCTTGCAGCAGAATAATCATCTAAATGCTTCAATTTCACATCAAGAACAGCTGCCTGCAAAGTATCCAAACGGGAGTTACATCCAATAACATCATGATGATATTTTACCGATTGACCATGATTGGTAATCATTTTAGCTTTAGAAGCTAAGTCGTCATCAGAGATAAACATCGCACCGCCATCACCATAACAACCTAAATTCTTGGAAGGGAAAAAAGATGTTGTCCCAATATCTCCCATAGTACCTGCTTTCATTTTTCTTCCATCAGAAAAGGTATAATCGGCACCAATTGCTTGAGCTGTATCTTCAACAATCTTTAGATCATGTTTTTTTGCAATTGCAATAATAGCTTCCATATCGGCACATTGCCCATACAAATGAACAGGAACAATTGCTTTTGTTTTATCACCAATACATTCCTCTATCTTAGAGTCATCGATGGTATAAAGATCATCTAAACAATCTACAAAAACAGGCTCTAAACCCAATAGCGATATAACTTCAGCAGTAGCTACATAAGTATGTACAGGAACAATTACTTCATCCCCTGCTTTTAAACCCAAAGCCATCAATGCAATTTGCAAAGCATCTGTACCATTGGCACAAGGAACTACATTAGCTACTCCATTATAGGTGGCTAAGTTTTTAGCAAATTCAGAGACTTTAGGTCCATTAATAAATGCAGTTGTATCTATCACATTCTGAATACCAGCATCAACCTCAGATTTTATCTTTTCGTACTGACCCTTTAGGTCAACCATTCTTATTTGCATCATTCTAAACTCTATTTTTTCCACTTTCTAACAATTCCATTTTCCAAGATATATTCTTCTTTAGAATCTGAACAAAGAGCAATTCCCTTATCATCAAAAATAAGCTTAGTACCATGTTCACTCATCCATCCAATTTGTTTGGCCGGATTGCCAACGACCATAGCATAAGCTGGAACTACTTTTGTAACGACTGCACCCGCACCAATAAAAGCATACTCACCAATATCATGACCACACACAATAGTAGCATTAGCTCCAATACTTGCACCTTTTCGAACAATGGTACACATGTACTCATTTTTTCTATTGACAGAGGATCGAGGATTAATGACATTGGTAAAAACCATAGATGGACCTAAAAAAACATCATCTTCACAAGTCACACCTGTATAAATGGATACGTTATTCTGAACCTTCACATTATTACCCAATATGACTTCAGGAGATACAACTACATTCTGTCCAATATTACATGCTTCTCCTAAAACACAATTGCTCATGATATGTGAGAAATGCCAAATTTTGGTATTAGCTCCTATTTTGCAGTCATCATCTACAATCGCTGTTTCGTGAGCAAAATATTTTTTTTTCATAACGATTCAATATAGTTTAGAAATAATTAGGCCTAATTTTTTAATCCCTCTGGTAAGGCTGGTAAATCTTTAAACCACTTTTCCATCAACTTACTCTCAGGAAAAAGAATAACCCAAGCTGTTAAAAATATGATTTTAAAATCAGTCATGAATGTTAGGTTATTCTGATACCAAACTTCTAACTCACCTTTATAAGGCGCAATGTGTTTCTCATAAAACTCATGCGGATCACCACCTGCATTGGTCATCATTCTTTCTTCATCACGAAAAACTACAGAACCAATTCCTGTAATACCTGGTTTGGCATTATAAATAACATCTTGAATAGGCTTTGGAAATTTATAGAAATCGACCTCCATTTGAGGACGAGGCCCAACAATAGTCATATTACCAATTAATGTATTTATAAGTTGAGGCAGTTCATTAATCTTTGTTTTACGCAAGAAACCACCCATAGGCAAAACTCTTGGATCTTTTCGTAAAGTTAAAGAACCAGTTCCCATATTTGGGCTATTCTTCAACATAGTCGCAAACTTCAAGATTTGGAAGCGCTTGTTTTTATGGCCGACACGTTTCTGTGAATAAAAAACGTAATGTTCCCCCGTTAGTAATAACCCAATTACGATTGGAATTAACAATGGAGATAAAATCACCAAGGCAATAAGAGATGCTAAGAAATCGATAAGCCTTTTAAAAAAATATTTATACATAAAACTTTACATTTTTTGATCTAAACTTTTACCTGTTTCAATATGCTTGAAGTTGGGTAAAAAGTTAGATAAAGCTATAACAATTCCGGCTTTTGAAATATCTGAAGCAGCTAATAAATCGGATAACTCACTGGTTAATACACCAACTTCACTCAGTTCTTTTTTAGGGGCATTTTTAATGACACCTAATGATGAAAAGCTCTGCTCATCAAGAATTTCATCATCAGTGAAAAATTCTTCAAAACTCTTTTCTCCTGAAGTATCTGAACCAAAGTAAAACACAGGATAGTGAGTTGAATTCTCATCTAAATCTAAGGCTTTTTGCTTAGCTTCTTCTTCACTTGAACACACTAAGGGTTCATATCCCAAAGTTCTTAAAAAGCGATCAGAAATTTCTGCAAAAGTTACCATTTGCTCAGCCTTTAATCTAGGAAAAAAAATATCTCCTGATTTTCCAAGAACACAAGCCATCAAACAGATTTGACCAGACTCATCAGGAGAAACAAAATAACGTTTCACATCAGATGGTGCAGAAAAAGGTTGTTTTTTAATTAAACGAGAAATAAAACCATCCAATAAAGACCCATTTGAAAAGGCTACATTAGCAAAACGAGCTGTAGATATAGGATATTCTCGTGAATAAGCCATAATCACTTCTTCCATGATCTTCTTGCTGGCTCCCATTATGTTAACAGGATTGGCAGCCTTATCAGTAGAAACGCAGAAAAAATGCTTAGGTGGAAATTTCAATAGTTCCTTTAATAAGATTTCGGCCTTAAGAACATTATTATCAATCAATGCCGTAATAGAATAATGATCCTTTTCGCTACGCACATGCTTGTGTGCAGCAAAATTGGCAACAATATCGAAAGGGCCCTCATTTTGAAACATGCGATAAAAAACAGGATCGGCAAAGTTCAAAGGGTAAGTTTTATAAAACTCCGGCACCTTCATACCATAGGAACTTCTTAAGTCACGAGTCAGCTCTGTCAAACCATTCTCGTTGGTATCAACAACAATCAGCTTAGCTGGTTCATATTTAAGCATGGCTCTTATAAAGGAGGAGCCAATGGTACCTGCCCCACCAATAACCAAGGCTGTCTTCCCTTTAATTTCCGAACTCAATTGCTCATGATTAGTCTTTAAATCTTCTGCAAACATACTCTCCTTTCGGAAAGTAATATTTTCAGATATAAATTGAGGGATATTTAGATTTCTCATATTCTTTTAATAATTAGTAATTTGATTGATTTCTAACTATAATCAAACATTACAGTTCATAACCACTTTAATATAGGCTTCTTCAACCAACTGACATACTGTTTTCAATTGATTTTCAGATAGATTATTATAGACCGGTAATGAGATTTCATTTGAATACAATTCGTACGTATTCGGATAATCTTCCATCTTATAACCTAAATTCTTAAATAACGTTAGCATAGGCATGGGTATATAATGCACATTAACGCCAACACCATTAGTTGAGATATAATGAATCATTTCATCCCTTTGAACTTCAGTAATTCCATTTATACGTAGTAGGTATAAATGATATGAAGATTCTTTTGATTCGTCAATAGATAACGGAATATTTCCCCAATCAAATTTATTAAAAAATGTATCGTAATGCTTAAAAATAGCTTTACGTTCAGGAAGTAATTCGGTTTTATATTTCTTAATCTGAGCTAAACCAACAGAAGCGCAGATATCTGGCATATTTACTTTTAGACCTTGATCGATAATATCATATTTCCAAGCTCCAGGTTGATTCTTTTCGAAGGCAGATTTGTTTTGTCCATTTAAAGACAAAGCCTTTAAAAATTTATATTCTACTGCGTGGTTAAACACTTCAGGCAAGTTTAAACAAATAGCACCACCTTCTCCGGTGGTAATATTCTTGACTGAATGTAAAGAGAAAACAGTAATATCAGCAAGCCTTCCAACAGGAACACCTTGACTTTGTGCTCCAATAGAATGAGCTGCATCAGCCATTACTAAAATCCTATTAAGTTTTTCTTGTTGTTTACCTTTAGCCTTAAATTGTTCCTTCACATCTTTAGATGAGACTAATGCCATAATGCTATCATAGTCGCAAGGCCAACCCGCCATATCAACAGGAAAAATAGCTTTGGTCCTTTCAGTAATAGCCTTTTTAATATTCTCAGGTTTAATCGTAAAATCATCCTTCACATCGACCATTACAGGAGTAGCTCCCATATTTAAAACCGCAAGAGCTGTAGCAGAATAGGTGTAAGATGGAATGATAACTTCATCGCCTGCCCCTACACCAAACCAACGTAAAGTTAACATAGCGCCAGAGGTCCAGGAATTTACGCAGATAACCGTATTAGTATCCGTTAATTTTTGAATTTCTTTTTCTAAAGCAATCACCTTAGGTCCAGAAGTTAACCAACCCGTGTTGATTAATGTATCGTTCATCTCATCGATGACATCCTGATCAATTACAGGAAGAGAGAAAGGTATTTTCATATAATAGTTAAAATAAATGGGTAAACTAGATACTTACAATGGTTTCATAAAAAAAAACTACAAATTCTTAACGAGTTTGTACATTCGTCTATTGGGATAACTTGTAAAATCATAAAAAATTTCATATCCCATTTTTTTATAAAAGGCAATCACACCTTCATTATCAAAATAATCAGTAGTTAATGCACTCTTTTTGACGTTAAATTTTAACAATTCATCTTCAAACGCTTGGAGTAATAACTTCCCATAACCAAGTCCTTTATATTGTGGAGGAACAGCTATAGAGAGAAGTTCTGCATAATCGCCTAAATCTTCATTATGCTTTGCCCCCTTCTTAAGATTATTTAATAATCTAAATATTGCCATAGGTCTACTAATACTAACAATAAATAGCACCCAAACGTAATAAAAAAAATTATGAATTAATATATTCTTATGAAAACCTTTTGAATAGGTAGATCCAACGGCAAAACCTAAAACAGTGCCTACATCATCTTGAAGGCATAAAACAAGTCCTTTAGGACTCTTTAAAACTGTGGAATAATATAATTTCAGGAATTTTGATCCGAGTGATGTTAAAAAGAAATCACGAAAAGCCTGATTGTGAACATCAATTAAACCAACCGGTATTTTTTTGTCAATTTTAGTTATTTTCATTTAATTCAACAATTTAACAAAATCAGAAGTTAATTTTCTATAATCATAATTTTCTGCAGCCTGTCTGGCATTATTGCTAATCGAATCATACTTTTCTGAATCCATATTAACAAAAGAAAGAATTGCATCAGCATATTCTCTTGAATTGTTAAAACCCTGGGCTACACCTAAATTAAATTTAGTAATAGGGCAATAGCCCATTTCCAGATTAGAGCAAATTGGCTTTCCACTTGCCATATATTGAAATGATTTACTTTGGCTACCTCCAAACCTTTCGATAGGTGTAGGCATATAGTTCAATATATTAAGAGAACTTCTAGATAATATATAGGGTACATATTTCAATTCAACCCATTTCTGTTTAAATATTACATTATTAACATTATTATCTCTGCAATAATTTATTAAGAATTCTCTATCATCTCCATCACCATAAATCAAGAAGCGGATATTACTTTTATCTTTTAATAGAGATGCAGCATCAATTAATTGTTTTAAATTATTGGCTAATCGAACTGAACCTAAATAAATGATTTTAAAAATTTCATCATTTTCAAGATCTAAATCCTCAATCTTAAATAATTCCTTATTCTCATCAAAGTCTTTTAAATCGACGCCATTATTGATGTAATGAATCTTATCCAAATCGATTACTCCTCCAGATTCTAGATCCCATCCTTTCTCAATAATATAATCTTTTCCTCCTTCCATAGAAAAAACGACATCATCCGCCTTTTGATACAACCATCTTTCAGCTCTATATGCTAGTTTTAATAAAGGGTTATTTTTCGATACCAATCCAAAAGCAACAAAAGATTCTGGCCATAAATCAACAACATCTACAATATAATATGACTTAAATTTCTTTGCCATATAGTATAACAAATTACCAAAAGGCACAGTTGCTGTTTGAACAATCACATCTGGCTTTTCAAATTTAGATGATAAGAAAAACAAACGTAAAGTAAATTCTATTAGGTTATAAAAACGCATTAATCCATTTGATGAATACTTCTTTGTTCTAATATGGATAAACTTAATTCCGTCATATGTTCTTTCACTATACTTTTCCCTATTCTCAATTAGGTTGATATCACTATTATGGAGATAGCTCCCCCCAATAATCGTAACATCATAACCAAATTCCATCAAATACTGTGCTCGTTTCAATGTTTGGATACGAGCCTCGTACTTAGGTGGCATCGCATATTGATTGATTAACCAGATTTTCTTTTTCATTTAACTAAATAGATTAATCAAATCCACAACTCTAACAATCTCATCTTTTGTCATTACCGGACTAATAGGTAGAGATATCACCTCATTATGAATTCTTTCAGTAATAATAAAGGTTTTATCATTCATTTCCATATAACATTTCTGTTTATGCGGTGGAATCGGATAATGTACTAAAGTTTGAACTCCATTATCCAACAGGTACTTTTGGAAGCGTTCCCTTTCGGTAGTCCTTACTACAAATAAATGCCAGACATGACTATTTTCATCACCACTAACAACTTGAGGTAACGCAATTATAGGGTTATTAATATTTTCACGGTAGTACTTCGCTATTTCTCTTCGAATCGCATTTTCTTTATCAATATATTTTAATTTAACAGAAAGAAATCCTGCCTGAATTTCATCCATTCTACTATTTAAACCGCTAAATTCGTTTTGATACTTTACTTCGGATCCATAATTAGCTATTGCCCTTGCAATTCTTGCTAATTCGTCGTCATTAGTTGTAATAGCACCACTGTCTCCTAGGGCTCCCAAGTTCTTCCCTGGATAAAAACTAAAACCTGAAGCGTCACCAAAATTTCCGGCTTTTAAATTAGAAACCTTAGCCCCAATTGCTTGTGCATTATCTTCCACAATTTTTAGATTGCATCTATTTGCAATATCCTTAAGTTTTCCATCGAAACATGCTTGACCATATAGATGAACAAGCAAAATAGCTTTGGTTTTTTCAGTAATAGCTTCTTCTACCTTATCTATATCCAAATTAAAACTGGCCTCATTGGGTTCAACTAAAACGGGTTTCAATCTATTATCTGTAATAGCTAGTATTGAAGCGATGTAAGTATTTGCAGGAACAATAACTTCATCACCTTCTTGCATAACTCCCATTTCGATATATGCCCTAAAAATTAATCTAAGAGCATCTAGACCATTTGCACAAGCAATTGCATGCTTCGAACCTATGTATTTTGACAGACTAGATTCAAAGGATGAAACCCGATTCCCTAATAAATACCAACCACTATCAATAATATCAGATGCAACTCTTTTTAATTCTTCTTGATATTGAGAATTTATCTTTTGTAAATCTAAAAATTTAATCATCTTTAAATAAAATTCAATTGTTATTTATATGTTTTATGACCGTACTTCATTACCCAATAATCAAACTTATCAATCACTTCTTTTAGAGTATTACTCTTGACAGGTACATCGTCAAGTACATAATTCATAATTTCGTCTTCGTATTCCTTAAAACCATATTTCTCTATTGCATATCTATTCACACTTACTGGTTTTCCAGGAATATATCTGGAAAAAGGTTTCACATTTTTCATACATGCAGCTCCTGTAGCTACAATTGAGTATTGACCAATTGTTGTAAACTGATTTATTGTGCACCCCATAGCAATATTAGCTCCCTCAAGCACTTTTACAATTCCTGCTAAAACACTTGTATTCGTAATTACGGCCTTACTTTTGATATGCACATCATGAGACAAATGGACACCTTGCATTATAAAAACATTATCCTCTATAATCGTATACTCTTCATAACATGGTTGTTCAATAACACAGAATTCGCGAATAATATTGTTATTTCCTATCTTAACCATAGGGTTTTCACCAACAGGGGCTATCTTCTTTGTATCAGTCGGTGGGCATCCTATCACGCAATGAGGTCCAATTATATTATTGTTGCCTATTTCAATAGGACCATCAATTATTGTATATGGTAAAATTGTATTTCCAATACCAAGCTTTACATTCTCTCCAATTATTACAGTCTCATGTATCTTATTCATAACCATTTCCTTTTATTTTTTCAACACTTGAAATTCGTTATAGTCTCTAATATAATCATCTTCATCATATTTATGCGAAGCCAAAACCATACAAATAGAACCAGAAGAAAAATTTATTAATTCTCGCCATATACCAGGCACAACTAATAAACCTATATAGGGTCGATTTAAGGTGATACTTCTCTTTACATTACCATCATCAAGAACTATATCAAAGCTTCCACTAGCAGCTATGATCAATTGCCTCAAATCCTTATGGGCATGTGCCCCTCTATCCTCTCCACCAGGAATATCATATAGATAATAAACTCTATTAATATCAAAAGGCACATCTTTGCCATTCTCAACAATTGATATGTTCCCCTTTTCGTGGTGATGCTTGTCTAATTCTATAAGGGAACAATCAAATACACTAGTCTTATTCATTTGCGTCAGTTCTGAATTCTTCATAATTTCGAATATAATCATCCTCGCTATACTTGGTCGATGCTACAACTAAAGCCAAGGAATTGGTAGAGAAATTCTCCATTCTTCGCCATATTCCCGAAGGAACTAATAAACCATAGTAGGATCTGTTTAATTGATATCTCTTTTCTTCTTTTCCATCATCAAGAATAACATCAAAACTTCCACTCATAGCCACAATAAATTCGGATTGAGATTTAAAAGCATGACCACCCCGTTGTTCTCCACCAGGCACGTCATATATCCAATAAACTCGTTCTATCTCGAAAGGAATATGATTTCCGCCTTCAATAAAAGATAAGTTTCCTCTTTCATCAAGTATTTTAGGTAAATTTAATAATTCAGCTTGTTTGACCATTAGATCTATGATAAGAGTGATTTGTAAGTATGTAATAATATTGTTTCTTGGGTGTTCCAATTAAATTCTTCCAAAACAGCATTCCTACCATTTTGTCCCATTTCATAGGCTTCTTCTTTATTCTCAATCAAATACCTAATGGCCTTAGTAATTGCATTTATATCATTGGGATTAACATAGAGCCCACAATTATATTTTTCTACAATTTCTTTCCAAAGAATAAAATCTGTACATATAATTGGCAATCCATATAACATGTATTCAAATATTTTATTAACGCCCAAAGATCCAATTTTATAACCTAAATTTGGTATGTAATCAAAAATAGCCAGTCCAATAGTCGCATTCATCGCTATTTTATCTAGTTCTACTTTCGGAACAAAAGATGTTAATTCGACTTTATCCCAAGCTGATAATATCTTTAATATATTTTTATATTTATCATTAATAGTTCCAACCAAAGAATACTTAACATTATCAATTGATTCAATCGCTTTAATTATATGATATTGTTGACTGGTTTCATATATTGTTCCTGCATAAAAAACAGTATTTTTTCGTTTAATGTACTCCTCCTTGTAGAAAGAGTTGTTATCACTCTCAAGTATAGGGTAATTTGTTAACTGTATTGCATTCCCAGATTTTGATCTAAATTTATCAATTATATGGGGTGTAACAGAAATTACAGCATCAAGTTTCTTTATGTTAATATCGAAATATTTTTCAACTGAATATGAGATTAGTTTTCGAAAGAATACAGGGATATATTCCTTATCCAAAATTTGTCCAGGAAGATATTCATGAGAATCAAAAATGACCTTATAACCACGTTTTTTCAACTTTAGAGCTACTGGAAATAATTCAGGATCATGAAATTGATATATTTCACAATTTAATTCTAGTGCGAGATTAAATATAGACTTTGATGTATTTAAGAATCGCTTTAAACGTGAGGTATTGGTTCCAACATCAAGAATCTCGATATTATTGATACTTTCATCGCCTAAACCATCGGCTACAATTAAAAAAACATCATATCCACCCTGAGCTAAAGAGTGACATATTTTATTATATATTCTAGTATCATGACGTGAATGTACGCTTGTTAACTGACAAATCTTTTTCTTATTCATTACAAATTAATTTATTACTTTGACAAACACATAAGCAAATAAAGGTCAGGGGAATTCGAATATCAACCAAGGATGATGATTTTAATAAATTGAGAACAGAATATATTATAATTAGGTTGGATATATATACGTAAAACTTACTATTATTTTTTATCAAGAAAATAAAGTATACCAAATATATAACTAAACCAATTAATCCAAGTTCAGTCCAGATTTCAAGAATTTGATTATGGGGATGATTACGGCCATCAAAACCAGACACTTCAATTTCATAACTTCCTATCCCTGTACCAAAAATAAAATTACTTACATTCAAAAAAATAAGCTCTAGGGAATCATGATAATGTTCTACTCTTATGTTTGCAGATGCTCCTAATTTAACCCCAGTGGAAAAGACACCTTCAATTAATAGTAACATCCTTGTATAAGAGAATGAAATAATATTGATAAGAATATGATTAAACTTGATTATCAAATATGAAAAAAACGGTATGAAAAATAACCCAAAATAAAATAACCTTTTTGGATTAAACTTAATAATTCTTTTTTTAACCCTAAATAGATAATGAACTCCTAATATAAGTAGAGTAAATAATAAAGGGCCTCTTGCTCCAATAATAACCAATAAACCGAATGAAGATAATGATAAGAAAAAATCAATGTTCTTGCTAAAAACAACCTTCTTACTTAAAATAATAGATAAGACAACAAAACCCAAACCTCCGCCTAAAGCCAAATACATTCTTGAAAATTCAGTAAGATCGGCATCCCAACTATCATAAGTCATACTGGCAAATGGAAGATAAATAATTGTTAGAGGGATTAACAATAGGCTAAAGGTTTGAAGAAACCTCTTAACATTAAAATTTTTCTTGCTTAAAATCAGATAAATGGGAATTAAATTAGTTCCAAAATTCAAACATTTTGTATATCCATACGAAGTTGATGTTGTATACAATAGAGTGAACAACATCCAAATCCAAAAGAATAAAAATAAAATAACAGGTCGTTGGAAATATCTAACTCTCTCATATATATTTTTGCCTTTACATTCAATTAGATATGCACAAAAAGACATTACAGCGAATAAAAGAGTAATATCAATCGGTGTAAAAACATTAAAAAATTGCAAATAACCTTTTATTATCCCTGAAAGAACATATAGTGCTAAAATAACCTCCATTATGAAAATAAATTTGAATATATAACCTTGTGTTCTTCCCTCATTGATGAATTATGAAATAAGACAGTAAACTTCATCTTGTATTTTCGACAGACTCCCATAAGATTCAAAACTTCTGTTGTCATTTCCCCAACTTCTCCAAGAGAAAATAAAGTAACATCCATGACAACCAATGGACGTTCTTTCAAACGTAGCATTTCTCTTCGTCTAAAATCAAATAAAGAAAATTCATCACCAGTACCACACCGAAAACCATTTTTATCGGCATAACCTAAACTACTATCAACTTTCATATTAGCATCATCCCATATTTTGAGAGTTTTGGGAATATTCATCATCAAAAAATGTTGACGGCCTTCATCAACAGGAAATCCTAGTTTATTTTCCAATAATAATTTTTCAGCACACCAAATTTCGGGGTTTTGATATGTTTTATATCCGGGATGAAAGCCTATAACATGCCCCCTTTTTTTAATGTCATTCACAATTGACAAAAAAGGTTTATTGTTTAAATAAAATTTTGTACCATAATTACTTTGATTATCAGCCATGAAATAAAAATGAGATTTCACAGGAGCATTTTCACTTACGGTCATTAAGTAATCAAAAGTGTCATAAGGATCATTACCGCTAAAAAAATCAGCTATATTACAAAGCGTATGTTTGATATTAAATTTGGTTTTAAAATCTCGAAGTATATCATAACACCATCTTACTTTCCCCCTAAATAAAAAATCGATATCATGACTTAGAACCAATTCGTATTTTTTTTCTATACGCTTTTCCTTAAAACCAAGATGGAGCAACATATTCCATAGCATTTCAACATACTCATTAACTAGAGGTCTGTGCAAAAAATCATTTTTAAAGGCTAAACTCTCAAGAGCTGGAAAACGATCATGTTCATCTCTAGTAGTATTTACGTATTCTTCCCAGCGCGTTAGCATAAAAAAAGATGAAGCAAAAATATCAATGCCACATATAATTTCATTTTCGGATATATCCAATTTGCCAGAACCATAAATGATAGGTATATCCTTTTCTAAAAGAAATTGATTATGAGAGTAACAAACTTTAGCTGGAATATTGGTTGCCTGCAAGTATGATAAATCGGCTAGAGAATTGTTAAAAAATGCATCTCTTACCACTAATTTATTCCCATTGGATAAAATCATTTCGTAATCTATCGAATTCACATATTCAATAGAATATTGCAATCCTAAAAATTCTCCTAAAAGAATATCAATAATATACTTTCTTTCTACCGTATTGTTATTTGGAATTCTAATTTTCATCATTCCCCCATAAATTTTGAAATAATAAAGTCAGCACTCATAAAACTCTCTTCATGACCACCATATAAGACTGTTTTATCATCAATAAATTCTTGTAAATCGTTCAAGCTAGTAAACAAAGAAACTTGTGATCCTCCAATAATTTTAGTGACAGTTTTCATGTTTTTAATTGCCGTATCACCAGTAAACAAATTATTCCCAATTTTAAAACAAATGCTACATTTTGAATGACCTGGAGTTTCCTTAAAAAGAATCTCAAAACCACTCCAGGTCATACTAAGTTTTTTCGAGTCAATTACTTCTTCAGCGGGCTTAAGAACAAATCCTTTTTGATTGTAAAAGAGCGATAAATTTTTTTTATTATGGGTAATATACTCAGAGCATAACAAAGAACAAACCAATTTGAAAGAATACTTAGCTCTTAAAGATTCAACTCCCCATATATGATCAAAATGACTATGAGTGAGGATGACTAGTGAAATTGTCAATCTATTATCATCTATAAATCTTTCAATGTCTTCTGTTTTTTCACTCCCTGGATCAATTACAACACATTCAGTTCCTACCGATTTATAAACGATGTAACAATTAGAATTTATTGGTTGATTTTCAATTCTTTCTACATTTAAACACATTCTATCCTGAAATATCAACCGTTCTACCTCCATCAACAGTTAACTGTTGACCCGTTATCCATCTTGCTTTTTCTGAGATCAAAAATTCTACAGCGTTAGCAATATCTTCAGAACAACCTATTCCTAAAGGATAGGTTTTCTCCATTCGATTGGCAACTTCCTCATTTGCAAAGATATTTTCGGTCATTTCGGTTCGCACAGCACCAGGCAAGACAGAATTAACTCTTACAGAAGGAGCCAATTCAACAGCTAGACATCTCATTAATGAGTCAATTGCTCCTTTCGAAGCACCATAAGCAGCCAAAGCCTTGGCCCCTCTATCACTAATATTACTTGAAATTAGAACAATACTTTTTAATGAAGAAAGATTTATCTTTCTCTTTATTAAAACCTTACATATCATCGCTGCCGAAAATACATTTGTACTAAAAGTTTGTTGTAAATTATCAAGAGAAAGCAATTTCAACGGTTGCATCTTCATATATCCTGCACAATGGATAAAATGAGAAACAACAATATTATTTTCCTTAATAAAAGATGATAGGGAATTTTCAATATTCGAAATATCGGATAAATCAAATTGAAATATTAATGACTCATTGTTAGACGAACATAACAACTTTGTTTCATTCAACTTCTCTTGATTTCTACCACATAAAACAACATTAAAGTTGAATGATAATTGAGCCGAAATCTCTTTGCCTATACCTGAAGAAGCACCAGTAATTAAAATAAATTCTTTATTCATTGTAACAATTATTGAGCAGTAAAACCACCATCAACACTAATTATAGAGCCAGTAATCCATTTAGCCATATCAGATAGTAGAAAAGCAATTATATTTGCAATATCAGTAGATTCACCTAGGCCAAGAGGATGCATTTTCTCCAAATTACTCAAATAGGAGTCTGAAGAAAATGAAGATGAAATATCATCCATCATCTCTGTTTTGATAAATCCTGGGGCGACACAATTTACTCTAATATTTTTGGAGGCCAATTCTATTGCTAATGCCTTTGTCGCACTTTGAACCGCACCTTTTGACATAGCGTATCCAACATTAGCAGAAGATCCCACCAATCCATAGACTGAAGAAATTAGAACAATAGACCCAAATTCACCAGCAAATACCTTTTTACTGGTAAATATACGAGCCAATTCAATACCTGCATAAGAATTTACTAAATAAACATCTTGTGCCTTTTTTGGATTTATGGTTCTTAAAGGTGAAACATAAGGAATTCCAGCAAGGTGGATAAAACCATTAATTTTACCAAAATCCTTAACTACAGATTCAACCGTCTTCTTAAAAGTTTCAGGTTTGAGCAAATCCAGTTGTAATATCACATCTGTGTCGCTACAAGCTAGTTTAGTTTGCTCCAAACCTTCAAGATTAATATCAACCAGGATTAAGTGTGCCCCCAGCTTAGACAATAAGATTGAAGTCGCGCGCCCCATCCCTGAAGCAGCACCAGTAATTAAATATTTACGCCCCCTTATATCTAAAGGATTAAACATGTCCATCTAATTTTTTGTTTGAATAAGATTGAATAATCCTTGAATAGTTTGTGCAGAATTAATTTCATCAGCTGATAAGCTTACATTATAATCTTCATCAGCAAAAGCAATTATTGACAATATAGTTAATGAATCCCATGCCTCAAAAGAGGTCAACTCATCTGTTAAATTAACATTTTCTTCCTCCAATAGTTCCGCTATATTTTCTACAAAATTTTCCATGTATAATTATTTAAAATATTAAAATTCAATTATTGTATTAAAGTCAAGATTTCCTAATTCCATAACCATGGCTCCCCAAGTCAATCCGACTCCAAATCCTGACAAACAAACATTATATCTGTGGGATTCTAAATCCTTACCTAAATTATAGGAAATATTAGTAGGAATACTCACGCCACTGGCATTACCAAAATTCTCGACTATATTTGAGGGCATCTTATCGCGTTCTACTCCGATTTTATCTGCCAATTTTTGCAGCATAAAACGATTCGGCTGATGAAATAAATAATAGTCAATTTTGTCTTTTGCAGTGCCACTTTTCTCCAAGACATTCTCAATCATGGGTGGCACTTCTGTTTGAACAAAATTAAAAACCTTATCCCCTTGCATTACCAAATTATCCAAGCTTCTGAAATTCCCATTAGCATCCTCAAGCATAGTTGAAGTATCTTGAGTTGAAGGCATTCTAAATCCGCCAGCAGGGATTTGTAAAACTTTAGCTCCACTTCCATCCATCTTAATGGAAGAATAAATTTCAGCGGAATCAGAAGTCCTTTCAACGACGGTTATTGAAGCTGCATCACCAATTAAAGGATTACTATTACGATCTCTTTGTGAAACTTTGGGACTTAAAACATCAGCATTAATCAAAACAACTTTTTTAATTGCCTCCTGATCTAAAAGCATAAAGGCTTGTTGAAGACCAATTAAATACCCTGCGCATCCTTGATTAATATCCAGACATAATATATCTTGTTTCAATTCTAATTCGCCCTGAATAATATTACTCGTAGGCGGCATAAAATGATCAGGTGATTGAGAAACAAATAATAAGGCGTCAATTTCATCTTTATCAATAAACTTGCTTTCAATCAAATGTTTTAAACCATGAATAGCAAGATCAGAAGAACAAACTCCATCTTCTACAATTCTTCTTTTATTATACCCCATCGCCAACTTAAGTTTCATTGATTTGGCGCGAGAAAAATTATAGTTTTCAATACCATCCTCAAATGCTACTTCCCTGGAAGGAAGAATAGTCAAAATTCCAGATATCCTTTTGTGCTTAAATTTAAAATCCATTTATTTCGTTTTTTGAACGAGTGTAGTTATAGCTTCAACGGAAGAAAAATTTTCAGGTAAAATATCCATCCCATCAATAGAAATACCAAATTCTTCATCAAGAGAGGTAACTAAATTAATCATATCGAAAGAATCTAGCATTCCCTCTTCAATAAAATTGACATGCACTGAAAAATCAAATTCAGGCTGAATATCCTTTAAAATACTTTTTATTCTATCTACCATCCTTATTGTATATTAAATTTTATAATTTTTTTTTAAAATAATATCGTTCATGTTTTCCATATCGAACCCATAATGCCTATACCTTTTTATAGCATTATCATTATCATTAATAACCCAGAAAATCTGTTTTCTACAACCTTTACTAAAATTAAAGTATTTGTTTAATAATGCAGAGCCTATTCTCTTGTCTCTATGCTCCGGATGAACAAACCAATATCTTAAATAAGAAGTCACTCCAATTAGATCAAAAATCACAAATCCAACAATCATATTGCCTTCTCTCTTCACAAGAATATGATCACTCTGTATCCATTTTAATATTTCTTCCTCAAAAGGAATTTGTTCTGAGAAGGGATCAAAATATGTATCGAGTAAAAATTTTATTTCCTGAACATCCTCTATAATAGCCAACTCAATAATGGTATCAATTGTTGATATTTCATTCTCCCTTACAATTCTACTCATTCGAGTTAAACAAGTATATTCTGAAAAATCATTGTTTTTAAAGATCTCACTTAACAAACTCAATTCAATTCCTTTGCCAATCAAGTCTACAATTGTACTTGTTTCACATAATAGTGATGATGAACCGTCGATAGCTTGATTTAAAGATTCTTTTGATTTAGCAACAAAGTAGAGAGTATTGAAGCCACTATTTTTCTTTATAAAAAAAACAACACCTTCATAAGTATCAATTTTATAAAATATAGACTTTTTAATCCATAATTCGATTTGCTCTTTATTAGGAAAAAAGTTGGTAAAATATCCTTCTTTAAAATCTCTAACAGATTTCACTCCTAACATTATTTCTTCAAAACTAGTCACAATTTTCATATACCATTCACCTCCTTAGTCAAAGCTAACCTGTCAATTTTGCCATTCGTATTTCTGGGTAGTATAATTTTCCTTTTAAATACAGTTGGAACCATATATTTAGGAAGTTTCTTTGATATCATATTTCTAAAATCCCGTATCGGCATATCAGCCTCAGCCTCATAAATCAGAGTTATCTCTTTTTGAGCAAAATTATAAACGACACAAGCATTTTGAACAATTTTCAACGTATTAACAACGACATGCTCAATTTCGCCCAATTCTATTCTATAACCCAGATGTTTAATTAAACTATCTTTACGTCCTTTAAAGATAATCTCATTTCTGTCATTAACTGAAACAATATCACCGGTACGATAAATAATCTCCGGATATGAATTATTTAAAGGGTTTTGTACAAAGGCTTGAGCTGTCTTTTCAGGATTATTATAGTACCCCATAGCCAAGGATGTTCCTCTTACACATAATTCTCCTTCTTCATTACCGTTCACCTGTTTATTATCATTGTCCAAAATAAGAATATCCGTATTCCTACAAGCATGCCCTATTGGAATTGGCTCATCATCCGAAATTTCACGATTAACGATATAATAAGTACAATCTAAAGTAATCTCAATTGGTCCATATAAATTAGCAAAAGTTGTTTTAGGTAAGCTTTTGCACCAATAATTAAATTGTTGCGTTGGAAAAACCTCTCCCGCAAACCAGACTAATTTAAGATCCTTAAGATAGTCGGTTCGCAATAAATCCATATTGGCAATATTCACCATAATTGTTGGTACCCAAAAGATAAACGAAACTTTGTGGAGTTGCATTAACTCTAGTATCTTGACAGGAAATGCAGCAAGAGTATCAGGAATTAATACCATGGTTGCCCCCTTGGCCATTAACAAGCAAAGTTCAAAACTATATATATCGAAAACTAAAGGAGAAAGCGAACCAATGATTTCGTCATTTGAAAATTCAAAAGTATCAAGCGCCCAATCAGTAAAATCGATAAAACTTTTATGGTTAAGAACAACACCCTTTGGAGTTCCTGTTGATCCTGATGTATTAATTATACACAAGGGATCCGTATCTATAATACAATTTAATCTTGACTCAATTGAATCGACATCAATTTCATTATCAAAATCGAATAAATCAATATTTATTATTACAATATCCTCAGGAATAATATCAACTATTTTCTTACTTAAGCTAGAATTTGAAATTATTACAGTAGGTTTAATTAGTTCTGCAATATTTTTTATTCTTTCTATAGGTGTTTTAATATCTAAATTCATGTAAGCATTACCACTGTAGGTAATCCCAATATTCGAATAAATACTCTCAATACTTTTGGGAAGATATACTGCAATTGGTGCATTAATAATATCCTTTTGAATTAAATATGAAGCTAGCTTTTTTGATTTGGTAGCCAACTCTCCGAACTTAATCTTTTTATCCCCATCAATAACAGCAGTTTTATTCGAAAATTTCTCAACTGTTTCTTCAAAATATGAAATCAAATTATACCTCATAACCTCTTATTTAAAATATTTTTTTGGGTTTGGTTGTGTATATACGACTATACCATTCCTACCTAATTCAATAATTCTATTAATCGCGTAATTGGCATCAAATACATTAATCGTTAAGTTTGAAAGCCTAGTTTTTTTATACTTATTTTTATCAAAAGATCTATTTATTACTCGTAGGTGTGAACGTTTAGTGAACTCTCTCCTAATACCATCATCACTGAGATCAGTGTGTTCGCATAATTGCCCACTATAATTTTTATACTTGTACACAACCACCTTACCAAACAAAGAGTTAAAATAAGGATGCTCTTCTCTTAATATACTTTCAGCGCAATGCAATGAAGTACCAACAAAGGTTCTCCCTAAGCCAAATGATAAGATTTTTGCGTCGATTTTTGATAACTTATAATAAGGTGATTTTTTATCCCAAGATGTTTTAGATAGATGATGTTCTGATAATAAAAAATCTGATTGAGGTCCAATTGCACAAACAGAATGTCGTACATGACAACTTCTTGTAACGCCCTTATAATTTCTAAATGTCTCGGCAATCATACCTCCAAGGGTGGGTGTTTTTGCAACATTAAAAATAGATTTCTCACTTCTTAACAAAGGATTGGCAGGCATAGCAATAGTTCCTTCCGGTCCAATTAAATTTAATATCGAATCTATAAAATCATTGATACTTCCTTCATAATTATAAAACTCCCCCCATGAACTATGTATGAAAACATTTGAACCTCTTCTTATTCCTAACGTCTTTAAATGCTCAATCAAGCCCTTTATTGATATTTTTTCTCTATATAATCGCTTATTAATTCTTAATCGATAACGAGCAACTAGTTGTTCTTTAGATTTGACTTTAAATATTTTTTTTATTATTTTAATTATCTTTTGTTTCATGTCTTAACTGAATATTTGTATGCTATGACAAAACTAAAAAGGTACATTATTATACATCCTAAAGAATACAATGCTAAAGAATACAACACATCCTCAAAAATGTAATGACCGATTAAAAATCCGCCAATACTTAATAGTAGAAACGATATTTGCCAATACAATTCAAATTTGAAAAATTCTACAACTTGGATAACAACACCACTAAGCCCCATTATCACAAAGTTTAAGAAAGTCATTAGAGTTAGAACTTGTACCATTATACCTGAGAACTCCCATTCTTCACCCAAAAACACTTTAAAAATTAAAGGTGCAAAGAACATTAATCCAGAAAAAGGCAATAGTCCAATAAAAAAAAGCCTTTTTACATTTTTTAAATAAACTCCCCGAATATTTCCATTCTCTCTAAACTCATCAGCTGCTCTTTGCCTAAATGAATCTGCAAAAGCGGTCATGATAAAAACTATAGGCAAAGAAACTAATCGTTGTGCCATTGAATATTGTCCTACCACATCAATTGAGTAGAAATATGTCATTAAAAATATTGGTGCCTGACAAGAAATATTATTAACGAGTGCTCCAGTGGCAACATGTGTAAATATATTTCTGTATTTTTTAGAAATATACTTCACATCTTTTATTTTAAAATTCTTCAATTCTAAAAACAGCTCTTTATATTCTCTCCGTAACCATACAATAGAGGAAACACATAAAGAGCCTAGATAACCATAAATTAAACCATAATTTACAAAATCAGCAAAACCTAAAGTAATATTAAATCCAGCTCTTGTACTTCCCTCTACAACAGTACAATTTCGAATTCCTTTATATCTGTATTTTCTGTTTTTCAGATATTTTAGAGCCGTATTCAAGGATAATAAAAACATTGATATAGGCAATAAAAATAACACATTTGCCATTTTATCTAAATCAAAAACTGAAATCAGATAGCTACCACATATTATCAAAATAATGTATAGTATCAGAGAGAGTAATATTGATTGAAGAATAATAAATAAAACAATCTTAATTGCATCTCTCAATTCTTTTGGTAACATAATGGCTATCTCTAACCTACAAGTTCCAAGAATTACCAAAATAGACTGTATACTTAGAAACAAAGCTAACATACCAAAGTCATCTGGATCGAACAATCGAGATAATATTGGTGTTGATAAAACAAGTAATAATTGAGCTAAAAATGTTCCACTCATCAAATGGAAAACATTCTTAAAAAAAACTGAATTTCTATATTCCTTCAAAAAATTGCCTAACATTACTCTTCAATCTTAATTGTAACTCATCCTAATGATAACACCTATTCCACTGTTAATTTGTTCAGGTAATCACCATATCCATTTTTCATCATTGGTTCGGCTATTTCTTTTAATCGATCAGAAGATATCCATCCTTTTTCAAAAGCAATTTCTTCCAAACATGCAACTTTAAGTCCTTGTCTAGCCTCAATTACTTCTACGAAATTAGATGCTTGTGCCAATGATTCATGAGTACCTGTATCTAACCAAGCAAAACCACGACCTAATAATTGGACATTTAATGTATCATTTTTAAGAAATTCCTGATTAACCGTTGTTATCTCCAATTCTCCTCTATCGGAAGGCTTTATTCTTTTTGCGACCTCAACCACCTTATTGGGATAAAAGTACAAGCCAACAACTGCATAATTAGATTTTGGATTCTTTGGTTTTTCTTCAAGACTCAGAACTTTACCCTTATCATCAAATTCCGCAACACCAAAGCTTTCAGGATTATTTACACGGTATCCAAAAACAGAAGCAATATTATTTTCTTCAGCCAATCTCACTGACTCTTCCAGCATTGGGCTAAAGCCTTGTCCGTAAAAGATATTATCACCTAAGACCATGCATACAGCATCATCACCAATAAATTCGTCACCAATAATAAAGGCTTGCGCCAAACCATCTGGTGAAGGTTGTTCTGCATAAGATAATTCTATTCCATAATCTGATCCATCCCCTAAAAGACGTTTAAAACCTGGTAGGTCTTGTGGTGTTGATATAATAAGAACCTCTCGAATGCCAGCCAACATCAGAACTGACAAAGGATAATAAATCATTGGTTTATCATAAATCGGCAACAACTGCTTCGATACACCTTTGGTAATCGGATACAATCTCGTACCACTACCACCTGCTAATACAATTCCCTTCATCTTACTTGGCTTTATACATTTCCTTATAATAGTCTTGATAGTCTCCTGAGGTGATGTTATCCATCCATTCTTGATTATCAAGATACCAATCTATAGTCTCTTCGATTCCTTCTTCAAATTGCAGGGATGGTTTCCATCCTAACTCTTCAGACAACTTAGTCGAATCTATCGCATAACGCATATCATGACCTGCTCTATCCGTTACATAAGTAATCAATTTTTCAGATGTGCCAACTTCTCGTCCTAACTTCTGATCCATGACCTTACAAATAACTTTTATCAAATCGATATTAGTCCACTCATTAAAGCCTCCAATATTGTAAGTATCGCCCAATTTCCCCTTGTGGAAAACCAAATCAATGGCACGGGCATGATCTTCAACATACAACCAATCTCTAATATTTAATCCTTCACCATATACAGGTAAAGCCTTATTGTTTCTGATATTATTAATAAATAAGGGGATTAATTTTTCAGGAAACTGATTGGCACCATAATTATTCGAGCAATTGGTCACAACTACTGGCAAACCGAAAGTATTATTATAGGCTCTTACAAAATGGTCTGAACTGGCTTTTGCAGCGGAATATGGTGATTGGGGATCATAAGGCGTATCCTCTAAAAAAAAGCCTTCGTCACCTAAAGAACCATATACCTCGTCAGTTGAAACATGATAGAACATTTTCCCTTTCATATTATCTTTCCACGAAATCTTAGCTTGATTAAGAAGTGTTAAGGTTCCCATAATATTGGTTTGAGCAAACTCAAAAGGGTTTGTTATGGATCTATCAACATGTGATTCAGCCGCTAAATGTATTACAGAATCAATATTGAATGTTTCAAAAACTTCCTTTACCTTCTCTATATCACAAATATCAGTTTTTACAAACTCATAATTAGGCGCATTTTCAATTTCCTTGAGATTCTCAAGATTTCCAGCATAAGTAAGTTTATCCATATTAATAATCCTGTAATTAGGATATTTATTAACAAATAACTTCACTACGTGACAACCAATAAAACCAGCACCACCTGTTATTAATATATTTTTCATATACATCTTTTGAAACACAAATTATAAACTCCAATAATCCAACTGCTTAATACAATCTTTAAAAATACCCTTTACATCCATAAGACTACCGCCCTTAGGCATCATTTCCTTAAAATCAGCCTCTTTCAAACAAGCATATTCTTTATGATTTACAGCAACAATAACAGCATCATAAGCAGTTCCATTTAATTCAACCAAGCCAAAGCCATACTCATCCATTAACTCATCAGATGAGGCATTGGGATCAATCACATCAGGTTCTATACTAAACGAACGTAATTCCTTCACGACATCTGAAACTTTTGAGTTTCGAATGTCAGCAACATCCTCTTTAAATGTTGCACCCATTATTAAGACCTTAGCGTCTTTTAAAGGCACATTATTTGCGATTACTCTTTTCACCGTCGTTTTTGCCACATAGGCACCCATAGAATCATTTACAAAACGCCCTGCAGTAATGACTTGAGCATGATAACCTAATTTAGCAGCCTTATGTGTTAGATAATAGGGATCCACTCCAATGCAGTGCCCACCTACTAGACCTGGTTGAAATTTAAGAAAATTCCATTTTGTACCTGCTGCCTCAATAACATCAAAAGTATTAATATTCATTCTATTAAAAATAATAGAAAGCTCGTTCATTAAAGCAATATTAAGATCTCGCTGTGTGTTCTCAATAATTTTTGCAGCTTCTGCAACTTTAATTGTGGAAGCCCTATGTACACCTGCTTTAATTACTGATTCATAAACTTTAGCTACCACTTCTAAAGATTCAGCATCGCATCCTGAAACTACTTTAAGAATAGTCGTTAATGTATTAACCTTGTCTCCTGGGTTAATTCTTTCTGGAGAATAACCAACTTTAAAATCTTCTTTAAATTTCAATCCAGATATTTCTTCTAAAACAGGAATACAATCATCCTCTGTACAACCAGGATAAACAGTTGATTCGTATACAACGTAATCATCTTTTTTTAGGACTTTTGCAACCGTTTCACTTGCGGATAAAATAGGTTTTAAGTTTGGCAGATTAGAATCATCAATAGGAGTAGGTACAGCTACAATGTAAAAATTTGCACTTCGTAGATCTTCTAAATTAGATGTGAAAGTAATATCACGATTTTCAAAAGCGGTTGAATCCAATTCCTTACTAGGATCAATATGATTCTTCATCATATTAATTCTATCTTCCTTAATATCGAAACCTATTACAGAAATTTGCTTTGCAAATTCCAATGCTAAAGGTAATCCTACATAACCTAAGCCAATTACTGCGATTTTAATATCTTCCATTTTAAATTTGATTCTATATGTTGTTATTTCTTTATTTCTAATTTATTCTTCAGTTGTCGGATGTCTGCCCCTTCGGTTTTTTTCAGTTTTCAGATATCCGTTTTTGGTTAAAAATTGACAACTATTCCCTTCGACTAGATTTCAACTCCGCTCAATGCGCCGCGCTCAGGACAAGCCTCCCAAACCAAAAAGCAAGTTTCATTCTTAACAAACAAACTCTCCTCTTCGGCTCTTATGGTTAGTAGTCGAATTTTCCTATTAATTAAATCCTCAGCCTTCTCAACCAAAGTGTTGAGGTAATTCTTGTCAATGCTTTCTGCCACAAGTAGGAGATCAACCACTTGAGAATCCTGTCCTTTGGCAAAAGAACCTGTCAGGTAAACACGTTTTAAATCTCCAAGTTTCTCTGCAATCTCTTCAATAATACTATCCAAGCCCACATGCTTGCGGATAATGGAATTCAAATCCTTAAAAAGAGGATGCTTGGTATTGGCATGAAAAACCTTACGGTTACCTTCAGATTCGGCCTCTAACAAACCCGCCTCCTCCATACGGTTTAATTCTAAACGAATGGCGTTGGATGATTCTCCGAACTCAGCCTCCAGGCCACGTAAGTAAGATTTCATCTGAACATTCAGAAAGAACTTGAGTAATATTTTAATCCTCGTTTTTGAGGTAATTAAACTTTCTAACACTAATTAATGGTTGTTGGTTAATTCTAAATGGATAATAAAAACACTCTCATTACCCTAATTTCACTGACTAATCAAGCCTTAATTATGACCAGATAAAGATTGAGTAGAAATTTTACTCGAAAGTAAATCTTATTTTGATAATTACAAAAGTTTTTCACCACAGATTTCACGAATTAACACAGATTATATAACATGAAACAAAAAAAAATGAATCTAA
>TARA_R110001583_G_scaffold194614_1_pt1 | contig 31734 bp, 19 predicted proteins | sample TARA_R110001583 | Tara Oceans TARA_R110001583 (sample SAMEA4398432) | marine metagenome | biome: Polar Biome; feature: [MES] marine water layer (ENVO:01000295) within the mesopelagic zone...; material: water (ENVO:00002006), including particulate matter (ENVO:01000060) such... | reverse complement strand
TGTGCAGGACTAATAAAGTTTGCACACTATTTAAAATTGGAGCAATAAAGTTTGCACACTAATGGGGCTGCATATGCTTAATTATTTATCCAAGCCCATAAGTAACTGCTCATCTGTGGGATAACCGAGAAGTGTTATGGCTCCCTGTTCATTGATTATCAGCTCCACTTCATTGGCATCGGATAGCAGGCTGGCCTCGTACTTTCCGCTGGGGAACAGCAGTTGCTGGTTCTCCGAGCCTCGCCACTGCAGGTGGAGATTACGCTGACGCTGATCATAACGACCGGCGATCAGAATGTCACAGTGATCCAACACCTTACAGCGGATGGCGTCGGCCTGAATTTCCGCCGGTTCATAACCGCTGTAGACGACCGTATCCAGCCCTAGCGCACGGACCCGTTCCAGCAGCCACAGGCTGTTATGCGGTTGCTGGAGCGGCTCGCCACCGAGCAGGGTGATACCGGTCAGCCCCTCGGCGGCGGCAATCTGCGCCAGCAAAACCTCGCGATCGACCAACTGATTCGGCTTGGCGGACCACATCGGGGTGTTCCAGCAGCCGGGGCAGGCCAGCGTGCAGCCCTGTAACCAGATGACGAAGCGCCGACCAGGCCCGTAGATATGGCTGGCCGGTTCCAGATGCGCAATATTGAAGTCACTGCCGTGCACGCCTAATAAACCGTACGGGTCAGCACAAGTTGGATCTTGCCGTTAACGCGGTTCTCTTTGACGGCGTAGCCCTGTGCTTTAGCGCGCTCGATTGCCTGCCGTCGGGTCGCTTCGACCCGGGCGATACGTTCCTGTTCAATACGCTGGCGTTCCGCTTCGGCGAGGCGTTCGGCTCGGCGGTCATAGGCCTGTAGATACTCCGACTCGACGTCAGCCAGAAAACGGCGAACCGGCGTTTGTTGGCTTGAATGCCAGCGGTCGGCATCTGAATCATAGCGAAAGCGATAGCGCCCTTGTTGATCCAGTTCGAAGCGCTGACCACCGAAATAATCCTGCCGGGTAGTCACGATAGTGCCTGCCTGAAGCTGGTAACCCACCCCAAGACGCTCTAATGACTCCTGCAGCAGTGCTTGATCGACAAACGGGGTCAGCGTTTTAACTACCGCGCTCATATCAACGCCCCCTCTGACTGAGAGTCGTTTTGCTCTGTGCGGTCACCTGCTGATGAAACTCATCGGTTTTCTTCAAACTGGTAACGTTGTCCTCCAGATCGAGTAGCGCGTCCAGTGCCTCAAGGCAGGCTTGGCCTTTAAACCCCTGCGTTTTGGCGGTGATGGCACCCTGCTCATCGATGGTCAGGGTGATACGTTGCTCAGCCATGGTTTAGGCTCTCCGTGCATAGTGTTGCGTTTAACCGTTTAGCGTCCTGCTGAGCGCGGGGTAGTTGCTCAGTCGTGGTGATCACCAGCCAACGCTGCTTGTTAAGCAATCGCAGTGTGGTACCTGTTTGCGGCAGCTCTTCCGTCGGCCACTTGATGTTTAAGGGTTCGGCTTTGGTCAAGGATCGGTTGCCCAATACCTTGGCCAATGCTGCCGTCGCATCCTGACTAGGGGCGTAGACAAACCGTTCGCCCAGCGTCTCCAGTTCCTGTGCCAGCCGCTCGGCTTCGCGTTCGGCCCTCTGCAGCTGTTGCTGTAGTTCCTTGTCGTTTCGGGCGAGTTTCTGCTCGCCTTGCTGTAGGTCATCCTGCAGCCGTTTGGCGGTGCGTTTGAGATCGCCCTGTAGCTGCTTTTGGTGTTTATTGATCCAACCTATGGCTTGGGTCTTGTCGAGCACCCTGATCGCGTCAAAATCCCAGTTGTTCTTTTGGTTATTCTTGTTGTGCTTATTGTTGCTCTTGTTATTTTCGCCACTGCTGTCACTTTTCTCGGCTTCGTCGATCCAGTTGTGCCAGTGCTGCAGGAACGCCTGCTGCAGTTTTTCCTGAGCTTCTGGCCGCCGACGCTGATGCTGTTCTGACAGGGCGTGTTGCTTTCTCAACTCTGAGCGGGCGAGTTCCTGAGCATCCAGCAAAGACTGGCGCGTCTGTTCCCAGTATTGCTGCTGCTGGGTTTCATCGACTTTCTGAGACAAGCGGTCGCGGCGCCCATGAATTTGATCTGTCAACTGGTTCAGTCGGGCGAGCTGTTCCTGCCGTACAGAGGGAGGGTCCAGAGTGCAATCCCAATCGGCTAGATCGGTCAGCGCCCGTTCCAGTTCGCGGCGGGACTGCGATTGACCGGCAAAGAAGCTACCCAGAGCATTGCGAATGCGTTCGCCGAGGCGGCTCTGTTCGCCATCTTCTTGCGCCAGCACGCGGCTAAGCGTCGAGATCCGCTCAGACCAGTTTTGCTGAGCACGCTGCCAGGCGTTGAGCAGCGGATCATCGGTTGCTTTTTCCGGACAATACGGTGGATGGATCGCCACGCTAAAGTCGATTTCGCACGCTAGCTGATCTCGCTGCAGCCGAATCTGTTGCCCGGCAAGCTGGCGCGTATCCCCGTGCATGAACTGTTCGAACGTGCCGGTACGCACCGGTTCCAGCTCGATGGTGCGTAGCGGCAGACACTGATGCTCCTGATCCAATTGATCGACAAAACGTATAGGGGATGTGATATCTGCAACGCGGAGCTGCCGTCGGAGCTGCCAGCGAGCCTGCTGCTGCCAACGTTGTAGATGGGGAGCTACTTCATGGCGCTGTGCCGTAGTGAGACGTACGCACCAATTTACCTCCTCTGCTTTGGTTGATTGCGGCAACATCCAGTGTTGCTGATCTTCACCCTGCATTATCTGCGGTAACCCGGAATATTCGGTCAATGCCAGATGGGAGACCTTCTGACACAGCTTGATTCCACGTTCGACATTCATCTGCTTGAGTTCTGAAATAAGCACACCGCTGGGGGCCTGCGGCCAGGTGTCCAGATCAAGCTGAGAAAAGATCCCGGTCAGCGAGCCTTGGCTCATATCTGGCCAACTAATCCGAAGATTGTTGGTGAGTTTGTTAGCCAAGGGATCCTGATGGTTCAGATCGATCCTGCCGAGCGGGTTACTCACGGCTTTGCGCGGCTTCACGCCCTGCTGAAGGTGCTCGCCGAGCGCCTCTTCCCAGAACAGATGACAGAAGAGACGGTAGTAATCTTCGCGCTGCCCCGGCGTCAATCGTAACCAGTAGCGGCTGTCGGCAAATCCGGATGAAAGCAAGATTCCGTGGGCCGTGTTGAGCATGGGATTCTTGATGATCAAGGTGCCATTTTGCGCCACGCCTGTACGAATCAGGCAGCGCCCGGCAAGCGCTTCGATAGCCGGGTGGTTATCGGCCTCGCGACCTAACAGAAGGTAGATACGCACCCCCGCGTCGGCTCGCGACTGAAGCGCCTGAATAAGGGGGGCATCATCCAGTCGGCGTGTTGCCACAAGTAGCGTGTGATCGGCGTCTTCTATCAGTTGCGGGTAGGGAAAGGGGACATTAAGGCCAAACCATTCACCCGAATACCGCTCGGCGTTAATGTCGCTCGACTGCGCAACAAAAAGGTCCTCCAACTGTTCTTCCGCAAAGCTGACGCGAAAGGCTTCCATGCGAGGCCTGATCATGCGGTTTCTCCTTGTAATGCATCGAGCGAATGCTCTAGAAATTCGGGTATTTGGTCAGCAGATATGGGTACAAAACTTACGTCAGTATCGATGCGGTAGGTCTCGCCCGCTTGGCGGATAAAATCGAGGCTGGTTGTACATTTCCAGCACACCTTGCGTGTAGGTGTCACAAGCAGCCAATAGCGGTCATGATTGCTGCGGTCTATGGGCATTTTTTTGATTCGCCAATGCTCAGGGACCTCGGGAAGCTCCTCTGCAGCGGTCAGTACTTTGCCGCGCCGTGCATTCAGTTCGCTCTGGATGTGACTCAGATTGCGAGCATGCCTGCCCGTCTTAAAGTGGCGATCGGCATAAAGGCTGTACTCAACGGGTTCGCCCATGGTTATGCGCTGAATGAACTCTTTCAGATCAAACGTTTCACCAAGTTGATAAGTGAAGGCGGCCAACTGTAACTGCGGCTTTGTGGGGCTAAGATCCTGCATTGCGGCAACATGCCAGAAGCTGGTTGGCGCTCGATGCCGGCTCAGTTGATTGATCAGTTCCTGCCCCTGAATCGGTGCAATATTGAAAGGGGCTAGCGCCGGCTGCCTGAGAAAACGCTGCTGTTGCTTATGCACTTCGGTCGGCGCGACATATCCGCTTGCAAACTGCTGCTCCATCCAACGGATATGCCACTGGTGCGCGACGGACTGATCGCGAGGCATCAGTGGGTACTCTTCAAACAGCGCGGAATCAAAACTGCCGACACGAGATGTGCGCACAGAGTTGAGCGGGTGTTTCGTAAGGCTCGCGCTATTCAGCTGGTCAGCGACGGAAGGTAGCTCGGTTAACGCGCGCTGATACTCGTGACTCCATTGGTAGCCTAGCGTTTCGGCCAGATCTGTCAGCAGCGCAGGAATCTGCTGGCTATCCCCCGGCAGGTGAATATCAACCTCTTCGGGGCGATCTTTACGGATCGAGTTAAAGCCGAAATCTTGAACAGGGGTCAGTAATTCAAGCTGCCCGGCAAGACACAACCCAGCACCCTCGCCGGTTACCTGCCAAGATAACGCCAAGGAGGCCGTCTTGTCGGGCGCCCTGATGACTTCCGGTGTCAGCCGTTCGAGCACCAACGAAGTTGCGCTGGTACCGTCGTGAAAACACGTATCAATGGCATCGTTAACAGCAAACACACTGTCACCTTGAAGTTGTTCGGCGCCTTTCCACTGCAGTGCTCCTGCTGCCGAATCTCGCTGGATCAGGATAGGACGGGTGCCAAGCAACGGGTCTCCTTGGCAATACCAGATGTAATAGATGCCACGTTCGGTGCTAGAAAGTAATCCTGTTTTAAGGACGATGTCAGCCTTGGGGGTAGCGGTATTGCTGGTTTTGTCCCACAAACCCTCCCGCTGCAGATAAGCGATCAATCTCGGGGGCATCTTCTCAGGCTGCTGCTGCGTTGCACGAATCAGTTCAACCACATCGGGTCGCGGTGTGCGCACGACCGCTTTAGCCAGCAACGGGTGGCGTTGCAGTTGCAGGGTACGTTTTAGAGTGATCTTCATTCAGGCTTCCCTTCCAATAAACCATGATCAGCCAACGCATTCAGTTCCTCGGTGCGAGAACGCTTGGCGAAGTAGTGACGGTGTCCGACGATCAGTAACTGATAACGTGCTCGGGTAATGCTGACGTTGAGCCGATTTGGGCTATCCATAAATCCGTCACGCTGCGTATTCACCATCGAAAGGATGACCAGATCCGCTTCCTGACCTTGAAAGTAATCGACAGTAGCCAGTTTGATGGGAACGCCCAGATACTCAAAGCGACTGTATGCTTTGGTCTTGGTCAGTTTCTGCAGATCCTCCCGCAGCGCGCTTTCCTGAGCTTTGTAGAAGGTCAGAACCGCCGTATCGTAGCTGCGGTCTTGTTCGCTGGCCCACTGACAGAAGTGCTTGAGCGCTTTTACAACCGCTTTCACCTCGTCCTGATTCCGGTTCTTGGCGACGCGTCCTTCAACATTCAGCCAGTGGCTTCGAGAAGGGTAAGCGTTGTAACTCCAGTCACGAGCGTCCCTGACAAAACGGCCATCCTCTAGCGACCGATTTCGCTGGTCATGGCTGTAGAATTGCTCTCTTGGAAATCGTGATATATCCGGGTGCATCCGGTGTTGGTACGTCAAGGTGCTGTGCCGACAGCGCTTTTCATGGGGCAAAAAACCCTGATTCAGCGTGTTGGGTTCATCCTTTTTGCGCTTAACCAGCCCACTCCCGGCCAAAGCTTCCAACACGGATGGGAAGGCGATGTTTTTGAGGATGTGTATCCTCCCGTCTGCAACCACCGATTTGGGAAATAATCGATCCAGCTGCTCGTCGAGATAGCGGGTTTTGGACTGTTTGCTCTGCTTTAAAAAGCGCAACCAGTGTTGCCGCTCAAGTCGCCAGCAGACCTCCTCCGACCAGCCGGTGGAGCGCAGTCGCTCAAGCAGTTTGCGGTGAATGTCGAACCCGTCGTTAAGGCGCTCTCGTCCCCGAAACTGGAAACTATGACTTTCGCTCCACTTTTGTCTGTGGCGGAAGGCATGACTCGTACCAGGCCACTGTGACTCCATAACAATCGCATCATCGGGCAAGCAGGTGCGAAGTTCCTCTAAGAGATCCTGATCGATAAAGAGAAGATCGCGGGCATACAGCACCCAAGGCGTAGAGAGTAGCTGGGTTGGGGTGACCCAGCACGCATTGTCAGGTTGGTTTAACCGCGGTTTACCGACAAGCAGTATCCGCTCGAGATCTGGACTGTTTCGGTGCGAGAGTTCGTCAAACAAGGCTCTCAGCACCGATGCGGACACCGGCAGAACGAGTCGGTCTTTATAGGGATACAGCTCTTGCAGATAAAAACAGGCCTCCTGTACTGCAGGATCCAGCAGTACAGCGCTGCTCTTGCCCTGCTTAGGCCTTAGCAGAAGCTTATCCAGATTGACGGTGATCTGCTCTCGATCCGTAAAGGGAGAGAGCTGACGTTCGTCGCCAACCAACACCCAGCGCCTGGCGAACAGTGCCGGTACCAAAAACTCCTGAAAGGTGGTTTTACTGCACTCGTCGATGATCAGAACATCGAAGGCGGGCTCGCCATTGGTGAGCTGAAGTGCTCGATTGTTGAATAGTCGTAGAATCCCCATGGTGGTGCCACACACCAAATTTGACGCATCAACGAGTAGTTGTTCTGAAACATCCACCCCTGCCAGCTGACGAGTTGATTTCAACTGGTTATCGTACTGAAGATCCTCAACACCGGTAGCGCGGTTTTCATCACCGATGCGCAGCGCAAAGATCTCATTTTCCAGTGAGTTTTCTTTCACCCGCTCCAGCACGTTGTTGATCGCGGCATGGGTTGAAGCGCTCAATAAGACTCGCTGGCCTTGCCGAACCAACTGGATGATCAACTCGAGGATGGTGGTGGTCTTGCCCGTTCCGGGGGGGCCATCCAGTATCGCGAAATCTGGCGACGCAAGTGCTTTGCAGACGAACTCCCGTTGGCGATCGCAGCCGTCAAACTCCGGGTTGGTGAGCACTTTCCAGTCGATCCGATTCTCAGGTATCGGTGCAAAGCACTCCCAAGACACTTTGCCTCTGTCCTGAAACAGACGCACGAGGGGTTCGTGCGCGAGTGCCGGTCTGGCCTTCAGGTTTTGAATGGCGTATTTTTGTTTCTTCAACTGGGAAGTGTCGACCCGGACTTTTAGGTGCTCATGCAAAGGCAATACACTAGTGCGCTTGCGGCCTTTTTGATGTTTCTCACCCAGTAACAATTGGCGCTCATCAGGCCGAGATTTTATGATCCGGTAGCCATCCTCGAAAGGTTTGGCATTACCGTTCTGGATGCGGATATTCTCCCCAAAGAAATGCTCCAGCTCAGAGAGTCCAGCACCCTGCTGATCTGATGTTGGATCGTCATTTTCGATAAGCTGAATCCAGAGGTCAGCGCTTTCGAGCGGCTGACAGACAAAGCTAACGGAGGACAGACGGCCCAATTCAAGTGTGCTTGGGAGCTGTTGGCTTTCACCATTCTGAGCAGTAAGCACCAAAAAGGGGTGTTTACCTTCTTTGACACTCTCAATTTGCCAATGACGGTCATCGAGCTTACAGCCATCTGCGTGCAGATGAGCGACTCCCAACTGATTAAGCCACTTATGGGTTTCGTCTCGAATATGTGCCGTTATGTTTTTCGGTTCTTGCTGGGCAAATAGAAGATAACTCCCCCCTTCGCGAATAAACCGGTCAGAGGAACCTAACTGTGCCGGCGAAAATGCTCGCAGTATTCGGAACCGAAGTACTTGCTGATCACAGATCATCTGCGCATCAGCCTTGAAAATGCCTTCTACCCTATATCGACTTTCCCCTAAATGCTTGGCCGTCAGCGATGTACCATCGATGTAGAGTTGAAGATGTTCATCTAGCGATGCGCTCAGGGCACGCACACTCAACAAGTATCCCGACCAAGAGATTCGGTCGAGATCCGTTTGCTGGCCTAGGCGAATATGAACCTGATCGCCTTGGCGCCTAATGTCCGAGTCAGAAACGATGATTTTTTGACGATCCGCACCTTTTCCAATAATCACCGGATCGTCGAACTCCGGCACGAATGAGGACTCAAGGGGGGCGTCCTCTTCAAGATCGCTTTCGAGCGCGAACCAACCTTGCTCAGGCATAGCCAGCTCGATATCCGTCCAAGGAGATACCCGGTAAACCCGGCAAGGGAGCTCCGCCTGCCATTGCTGATCGTGTAACCGCTTCCAGCGGCAACTGACCTCTTTGCTGGTCAGCGCATCAATCGCATTGCTGAGGTAATGGCGAAAAGGTTCCAACGCCGTATTGGCATGCTCATGCAATGAGGAGCCTTGATCCCCCAGCGCCAGAAAAAAAGGATTATCCATATCGTTCTTTTAGCCCTAATCAGATAAAGGGGTTTTCGCCTTCCTGGCGCAGTCGTGGTGTCTTGGCATCAGGAGTGTTGATTAACTCTTCCGCGCCTTTACTGCTAGCGGGCACGGCTCTGCCGCGCGCCCAGGCGCGGGTACTTTGAATAAGCTCATGCATGGTTTGCGATAACGGGGTGGTGTCAGTAATGGCTTGCGTAATGTCGTCTATTCGCAGCTGTCTGCCTTGGTCGAAGGCGAGAAACAGAGCCTCTTTAACCGCTTCTTCCAGCTCAGCACCGGTGAAGCCTTTGGCTTGTTGAGCCAGAACCATCACTTCATCTTCGGAGAAGTCTTCATCTCGACGCCCGCGGGCACGTAGGTGAATCTTTAGGATTTCGGCTCGGTCCGTTTCTACTGGCAGATCCACAAAGAAAATTTCGTCGACGCGCCCCTTGCGCAACAGTTCGGGGGGGAGTTGAGCGATGTGATTGGCGGTAGCTACGACGAATACCGGTTTCTTTTTCTCCTGCATCCACGTGAGGAAGCTACCCAGCACACGGGCGGTGGTGCCGCCATCTGTGCTGCCAGAACTCTGCATGCCGGAAAGGCCTTTCTCTATTTCGTCCACCCACAGAATGCTCGGAGACAGCGCTTCGGCCATGCGTAACGCATTACGCATATTCTCCTCAGATTGACCAACAATACCACCGTAAATGCGCCCCATATCAAGCCGCAGCAGCGGGAGTTGCCAGGCGTTGGCGACAGCTTTTGCCGCCAGACTTTTGCCCGTGCCCGGCAGTCCGAGTAGCAAGACCCCGCGGGGGGCCTCCAGACCAAACTCCCGCGCTTCTTCGGTGAAAGCCAGCTTGCGCCGTTGCAGCCATGATTTAAGACGGTCTAAGCCACCAATATCATCGAGCTGCGCATTAGGGTGGAAGTACTCAAGGTGGCCGCTCTTACGAATGATCTGTTCTTTTTCACTGACGATCAGGGGGATTTCTGATTCGGTGAGTCGGTTTTTCTGTATAACGGCGCGCGCGAAAGCCAGCTGTGCTTCGCTGGTAGAGAGGCCGAGTGCGGCTTCCAGTAAGCGCGGACTTTCTTGATATTCTCGATCGGGCAGATCAAAGCGAGCACGGGTTTGACGCATTACCTGCGTCAATTCAGTCACGCTAGGCAAAGGCATTTCGAGGACTTGAACCTCTTTTTCAAGTTCGATCGGTAGGAGAGGCACCGGCTGCGACATGACGATACAGCAGTCCCGGATTTGACGCTTGGCAACAGCGATGGCGAAGTTACGCAGTCGGTTAATGATATGTGGCTGTGCGTCAGTTAAGTCGGGGTGAAAGTCTTCCAGGAGGATAATCGCAGGGCCAAGCTCCGTAGGGGCTTGCTCCTCCACCCATCCCAACACTTCGGAAGGAGAGATATATCCGTCACCGACAATTTCTGTGGACTCTGCGTCATGGCGATGCAAGCCCTTAGTCCGATTCCATAGATAGAAATCCCGGTTAAGTGTCTTACAGGCGTGCTGGCAGGTCGCCTGGATCCTTAGTGTCTCGTGACTGATGATTTGGATGATCGGCGCGCCTGCCGCAATGTTAGTACTAACTGTTTGTGAAAAATCCATTTGCTGCACCGCTCCTTGGAGAATTTCTTTACGCGAGATAGATGTGATCTTAGCCAGCATGTTCATAAAAACAAAGTGTTATCGTGCCTTGTAGATTAGTGCTGCAACTTGTTCGGCTTGGTTCTGATACAGAGAAATATTTCGCCTGGCTGGGTGGTCGTGAAGTATTCATACAATTCAGTTCTATTAGATTTAAATTGATCTTATCAAAATGATTGCTTTGTTGCTTGTGTCGTTCTAATGTTCTGATTCTTAATGATTTGGCAGCAGTGAAGACCGAATGAGCACACAGGCCAGCGCGAAGATTTACGATATCAACTATGCCCAGCGTGAACGCTTGGCTTATATCGATTTCTGCCTTCAATTTTTCGGAGATATCGCCCGTGGAGATCTTATCCAGCATTTCAAAACTGGGCTTGCCTCCTGTTCCCGTGACTTCACCTTATACAAGGAGCTTGCTCCCCAGAATCTGTTACTTCGTCATGAAGATAAGCGCTACTACCGTACCGAATCTTTTACTCCGCTCTTTGAACACAGTAGCGACGTTGTCCTTAGCAGCCTGACACGTGGTTTCGGTGATGGTATTTCGACACCGATTTCAAAAGAAGGAATATGTAAAAACGCGGTTAACCTAATTCGTCCTCCAAGCGACATCATTGCGAGCATTGTGCGCGCGATCACCAAGGGTGCTGCGTTACTAGCTGACTATGTATCGCTCACATCAGGTCCGAGCAGCAGGGTTATAGTTCCCCACGCTATTGCTAGCAGTGGGAAGCGTTGGCATGTCAGGGCATTCGATCGAAGTACTGGCAGCTTTCGAGATTTTGTTTGTACGCGCTTTGCTGCTTTGTATCCCGATGAATCGGTTGTGTTGCCTCGTGAGATGAGAGAGTCAGACGAGGCATGGCAGCAGCTTGTGACTCTAGAACTTGTCCCGCACCCAACGTTAAAGTATCCGTCGGCAATTGAGTTGGACTTTGCAATGAAGCCCAAACATGGTGCCGCCGTGCTTGAACTGGAAGTTCGGTCAGCAATGGCAGGTTACTTACTCAGGCAATGGAGCGTTGACTGTTCAATTGATTTTTCGCTCGATAGTGCGACGCATCATCTCTGGCTAAGAAATACGAAGGCTGTCCAAGAAAAGAGTTGTCTTGAACTGGCTCCTAGCATCAGCGCAAGCATGGATTGAAGGGTTAGATATTATGGAAAATGTATTTACATTCCGGGATAAGTTGGTAGAGGAATATAGCTCTTTCTCGCGTAGTTTCGTGACGATCGCATCTGAGGATATTAAAGCCGCAGTTGAGTCCGAGTATGCGAGCAACCGTTACTGGCCAGAACCTCTAATCCAGATAAATCCAAATTATCAGCGAAAAGGAACTGTTCAGGCCTTGGCTGCAGAAGGTGTCGTTCATCCTGTATGCGGCGATATTTTCATGGTTGGGAAAACGGAAGGTAATCCACAGCCGCTTTACCTATATACCCACCAATTGCAGGCGCTTGCGAAAGCACAAAACTTGCAAAGTTACGTGGTTACTACGGGGACAGGGTCGGGTAAATCGTTGTCGTTTTTCATTCCTGTCATAGACCGAATTCTTAAGGCAAAAGAGTTAGACCCCAAGCCCCGCACGCGTGCAATCGTCATTTATCCGATGAATGCCCTTGCCAATAGTCAGCTCGAAGAACTAGATAAATTCTTGGTGGATTTTCCTAGCGAACAGAAGCCACTGACGGTCGCGCGCTACACCGGTCAAGAAAGATCAAGTGAGCGCCAAGCTATCGCTGATAACCCGCCAGATATTCTGCTAACCAACTTCATGATGCTGGAGTTGATCCTTACGCGTTACGAAGACGTAGATAAGCGAGTCGTAGCCAACTGTGCAAATTTGGATTTCTTGATTCTGGATGAGCTCCATACCTATAGAGGTCGCCAGGGTGCCGATGTTGCGGTCTTAGTCCGTCGACTGCGCGAGCGGCTTAGAGCAGACAACCTAGTTTGTATCGGTACCTCAGCCACTATGTCGAGTACGGGCAGGCAGGCTGATCGAAACCGAGTGGTGGCCGAGGTCTCCAGTAAGTTGTTTGGAGCGAATATCACCGAACACGATGTGATTGGTGAAACCCTTGAGCGGGTGACCAATCCAGCCAAAAGCGTAGCTGCAGTTAAGGCGGAGTTAGCAGCGGAAGTCCGTTCAGCATCATTTAGCTGGTCAGACTTCGATTCTTTTAAAGAGTCAGCTCTCGCTATTTGGGTCGAGTTAAATTTAGGGATTGAGTTACCCGCGGATGAACCTCCCAGGCGAGCGAAGCCGATGACGCTTGCCGACGCCAGTAAAAAACTTGCCATCGATGCGGAGGTGTCTGAAGCAGAAGCCAGTGAGGCGCTGCAGAGTTTCCTGGTAGCAGCGCATGAGGTTAAAACGGAGCAGGGGCGCGCTCCATTTGCTTTTAAACTGCATCAATTTATCAGTGGTCCCGGCAAGGTGCTTGCTACCCTTGAACCTCAAGGAAATCGCCACATCACTTTGGATGCTCAGCGTTTTGCCCCACAACGGCAGAACGAAGCCGTACAACTATATCCTGTACATTTCTGCCGTGACTGCGGGCAGGAATACCACCCCATTTGGGCGAGTGGTCATGGCCAGCAGCGATTTGATCCTCGTGAAATTGATGACATCAATAGCAGTGAAGACGAGGAACTGCACTTTGGTTTTTTATGCCCCATCAGTTCAGAAATTACGTATACAGGGAATCTAGAAGATCTCCCTGAAACTTGGATCGATTTCACAAAAGCACAGCCGAAGGTCAAAAGTACATATAAAAAAGTGATCCCCCAGCCGGTTCAGGTGGATGCCAGCGGGGTGAGTGGTCGTGGGACCGATTACTGGTACATTCCAGGTAAGTTTCGTTTCTGTCTGAACTGTGGGCAAGTGCATGAAGCGCATGGTAAAGACATTAATCGTCTTGCAAGCCTATCGGGAGAAGGCCGTTCATCTGCGACAACAATCCTGACTTTGAGCGCTTTGCGCCAACTTTTTTCTATTCAAGACCTGCCTGAAGGACTACCCGACCCGCGCAAGTTACTTGGCTTCACCGATAATCGGCAGGATGCCGCCCTTCAGGCGGGACACTTCAATGACTTTGTCTTCCTGCTAACACTCAGGGCTGGGTTATTGGGAGCAATGCAGGCCAACGACGGAGTGTTGGATGAAGAACGCCTCGCGGAAGAGGTTTTCAAAGCGCTAGGCTTTGATTCGGTCGACGAGGTTACTCTGTCCGAGTATTTACGAACACCAAAGCTGATGGGGCTTGCCCGCCAAGAGGCACAGCGAACATTACGATTCATCATTGGCTATCGTCTGGTAAGGGATCTTCGTCGTGGTTGGCGTTTTAATAATCCGAATTTGGATCAGTTGGGATTGCTCCGACTGAACTACCGAGATCTCGATAACTTTTGTAACGACGATGTTGCTTTCCAGAGCAGCAAACACTCGGTTCTTATAAAGCTCCATGCACATAACCGCGCTAAGTTATGCCAAGTCTTATTTGATGAGATGCGTCGGGCGCTCTGTCTTGAAACCCGTTATCTGGATGCCGTTGAACAGGAAAAAGCGAGCAATGCTGCTTACAATTACCTAAATGAGCGCTGGGCTTTTGCGACCGATGAAAAGCTCGAGACATCTTGTTATCTAATTACCGGTAAACGCCCTGATTACAAAGGCAAACCTCGTACTGATCTGGTGGCGGGAGGTCCTAGGTCTCGTTTGTTAAAACAGATTAAATCGGCCTCGTTCTGGAAAGATACAGCTGCGGCAGGAAACCTATTGGAGTGGAAGGACCAAGACTGGGTTGAGCTTATTGAGGCTCTACTCAATGTCGCTACACATTACGGTTATATCCTGAAGCATCCATTGGATAAAAATTTAGTTGGTTATCGTCTTAACGCGGCGGCGTTGGAATGGAACCTAATTCCCGAATCCCCCGCTGAATCCAGCCGTATCAATACATTTTTCCGTCAACTCTATCTGAGTGTCGCGCAGTTCCTGCTACAGCCATCTCACCCATTGTTCAGCTTTGAAGCTCAAGAACACACTGCACAGGTGGACGCAGGGCGTAGGCAGTTGTTGGAACAGCGTTTTCGCTTCACCGATAAAGACCGCAAAGAGTGGGCCGAAAACCCGGCCCATGAGGCCCCTCTGGAGCGGTTGCCTGTCATGTTCTGCTCACCGACCATGGAGCTAGGTGTCGATATTTCTGCACTCAATACGGTGTATCTGCGTAACGTGCCTCCAACGCCTGCAAATTATGCTCAGCGCAGCGGGCGTGCCGGGCGCTCGGGGCAACAAGCCTTGGTTATTACTTATTGCGCTTCATTGAGCCCACATGATCAGTGGTTTTTCCACAATGCGAATGAGATGGTTCACGGAATCGTGAAGGCCCCTACGCTGGATTTGAGTAACCGGGATCTGATTGAGAGCCACCTTCATGCGGTTTGGCTGGCATGCGCCGAAGTTCAGCTGGATAGCAGTATCGCGCCGTTGGTAGATCTAGAGCATCCCGAGAAAGAACTACAGCCAGAGCTGTTGCAAAAGCTGTCCGATGCCAGCGTATTAGCTAGGGCAAAACTTGCCGCAAAAGGCGTTGTGTCTCAGTTAGAGTCTGAAGTGGATAGCAGTCACTGGTTTTATCCGGAGTATGTGGACACTGTTATCGAGCAAGCTCCACATAAATTCTCAAGCGCTCTGCAGCGGTGGCGGGCGCTTTTCGATGCGACGAGAACCCAGATGGATATGGCTGATCGCATTGTTAAGAGCCATACAGCCTCTCATAGCGAGCGTCAAAACGCTCAGCGCCGCTACGGTGACGCGGCGAAGCAGTATGCAATTTTGCTGAAAGCGGGCAATACCCAGAACTCTGATTTTTATACCTACCGTTATTTAGCTAGCCAAGGTTTTCTGCCGGGGTACAACTTTCCGCGCCTGCCTTTGATGGCTTGGATTCCGGCACGAGGTGGACAGAAGGTAAATGGCAACGATGACGAAGGGAGCATGGTCAGTCGGCCTCGGTTCTTGGCACTGTCAGAATTTGGCCCCCGCAGTCTGATTTACCATCAGGGGCGCATGTATCGAGTTGTGCGCGCCAAACTTAATGTGGGTAGTGCCGACCATATCTCGGGAGACAGTCAACTGGCTACTCTCGCTTCGCGGGTGTGCAGTCAGTGTGGTTATGGCCACATGGGTCAGCCTGGAGGTTCAGAACCGCTGGTGGATCGCTGCGAGAGCTGTGATGCCTTACTCACCGAAGATGAGTGGGTGAAAGAGCTATACCGCATTGAAACCGTCGAAACGGTTCCAGTTGAAAGAATATCCATCAATGACGAGGACCGTCAGCGCCAGGGGTTCGAATTACAAACGACATACCGCTACTTGCCCGGGCTGGACGGAAAGGTCCAGCATCAGAAATCAATAGTGCAATCGGAAGACGCGTCACTGGCTGAACTCAACTATGCGCCAGCGGCACAAATTTGGCGCATCAACCGAGGCTGGCGTCGTCGTAAGGACAAAAACCAGCTGGGGTTTTATATCAACCCGATCAGCGGTACCTGGAGTAAACAGGACGACCCCAACACCGATGCGGAAAATGAAAAAGACGATAGCATGTTGGATAAAGTCCCCAATCAGCGAATCGTCCCCTTCGTTGAGGATTACCGCAATATCTTAATCCTCAGCCCTGTGCGTCTACAGTCGCTGGAAACGATGGCGACCGTTCAGGCCGCACTGAAGCGCGGAATCGAACTAACCTTCCAGATCGAAGAATCAGAGCTAGTGGCTGAGCCGCTACCTAGGCAGGATGATCGAAAAGGTTTGCTGTTTTACGAAGCTGCCGAAGGTGGTGCCGGTGTGCTGACACGCCTTGCCAATGATCCCGATAGTCTAGCGCTAGTCGCAAGCAAAGCGTTGGAAGTCATGCACTTTGCTAAGCCTGATGGCGCTTGGCGGTATGAGCAGCTTGAGGCCCTGGAGCATAAAGATAGTTTCGGACATCGACGCTGTGAAGCCGGTTGCTATCAGTGTCTGCTCTCCTACTTCAATCAGCCTGATCACGACCACATTAACCGCCGCGACGAGGGTGCGCTGCGTCTCCTAGTGGCATTAGCTAATGCTCAAGTCGGTCCTGTGAAATCGGATCAGGCCACTAGCCCTGAGGCCGGTTCTGTCCCATCCACAAGTGAGTCTACCTTCATCAACTTAGCCAGCTGGCTAGACGCCTTAGCTCAAAAAGGGCTTCAGGTTCCGGATAAAACCGAAATTCCTGCTGCGGGAGGCAAAACTATCGCTGCGGCACAGTACCGTGCAACTCGTGCATTGGTATTCCTGACCCCCATTACATCCGATATTGAGCAAGAGCTGGTCGAGAAAGGCTGGCAGGTGTTGGATTTTTCTGTCCCCGCTAACTGGGATTCCCAATTTACACGCTATGCCGGCCAACTGGGTGGCATTGAGAAGAACGTATGACATTGTCTGAAAGCAGCGCCGAACAAAATCTATACAACTATTTGCCCGGCAATCTAGTAAGAGCCCGGGGTCGCGAATGGGTGGTACAGAATGAATCTTCACCTGACTGGCTCCGGTTACGGCCATTGGGTGGGACCGACGACGATATCATTGCGTTGATACCTGATCTTGAGTTACAGCCCGTCACACCGGCAACTTTCCCTTGGCCTGATCCCGAACAACCGGGCAACCATGCCGCAGCCTTGATGTTGCGTGACGCACTGCGTCTCAAGTTGCGAACAGGTAGTGGGCCTTTCCGCTCGTTTGGGAATATCGCGGTGGAACCACGTGCCTACCAGTTGGTCCCTCTGCTGATGGCGTTGCGTTTGAATGTCGTTCGTTTGCTGATCGCCGATGATGTCGGTGTCGGTAAAACCATCGAAGCCGGACTGATTGTTCGAGAACTGATGGACCGAGGCGAAATATCGAAGTTCGCGGTTCTCTGCCCCCCGCATCTCGTCGATCAATGGCAGGAGGAACTTGAGAATCGCTTCAATTTGCAAGCTGTGGCACTGACTTCGGCCAGTGCCAGCCGCGTGGAACGTGATGTCCCTCATGGGGTTGGTTTATTCGAACACTATCCGGTTGTAGTGGTTAGCCTTGATTACATTAAAAGCGAGCGTCATCGTGAACACTTTTTAGCGATTGCTCCGGAGTGCATTATCGTTGATGAGGCCCACACGTGCGCCTCATCAGGGCAAGGTAAACAGCTTCGTTTTGAACTGTTGCAACGTCTTGCAGCCAATGACGAGCGTCACCTGATTATGCTTACCGCCACGCCTCACTCTGGTGATGAGGAGGCGTTCTATAACCTTATATCGTTGCTGAACTCAGATTTTGTCCAACTACGACAACACACGGCGACTAATCACCCTTTGCGACAGCTGCTCGCGCGTCACTTCGTTCAGCGACGGCGGAAAGACATCGCTGAATGGCAAGCGCAAACCCAGGATGGGCGCGGATTTCCCCGTCGAATGAAGTCTGAGTTGACCTATCAGCTTACCGGCGATTGGGGGGCATTTTTTGATTCAGTTCAGGAGTATTGCCGTGAATTGGCGGAAAACCTTGAGCAGCAGGAACAAAAGAATACTCGCCTGATTTGGTATGCCACCCTCGCTCTCCTACGCTGTGTTGCCTCATCGCCGGCCGCCGCTGCCAAGGCTTTGAATAAGCGACTTGAAGGCTCGTTAGGTGACGACAACCTACTGGCCGATGAGCGCCTCTATGACGGTGAGGCTGACGATCTATCGGGCTCTGATATAGAGCCGCCGGCTCAGTTGGATAGCTCTCATCTGCAGAATCTAATCAATGATGCCCAACGCCTCAGTGGTAAAGCCGGCGATCCGAAACTCGCCGCCTTGATTCAGCACCTAGAAGAGCAAATCAAAGCCGGCTTTTCCCCCGTGGTGTTTTGTCGTTACATCGCTACGTCCCACTATGTCGCCGAACATCTTCGCCAGCATTTCCCCAAGGCACTGGTCGAATCAATTACGGGCGAACTGACTCCGGATGAGCGACGTGATCGTGTTGACGCGATGGACGAGAACGAGCAGCGCATCCTAGTGGCCACGGACTGTTTGTCTGAAGGCATAAACCTTCAGCACCTGTTCACTTCTGTTGTTCATTACGACTTGGCTTGGAACCCCACCCGGCATGAACAACGGGAAGGTCGAGTGGACCGATTTGGTCAGCAGGCTAGCGAAGTTCGTTGCACCATGCTGTACGGACACGATAACCCTGTGGATGGCTTCGTGCTCAACGTCATTTTGCGCAAGGGCGAAGCCATTCAGAAGGAGTTGGGTGTTTTAGTACCTATGCCTGAGGATGAGGCGCGCATTAATCAGGCGCTGATTAAAGCTGCTTTGATGAAGCGCAGCGATGCGCGCAAAACGCCACAGATGGGCTTCGACTTTGGTGACGCAGAGCAGGCCCTCGCTCCTCTACAAACTCAATGGCAAGACGCTTTGGTAAAGGCCAAAGCCAATAGAACCGTCTTTGCTCAGCGTCGTATTCACCCTGATGAGGTCTTGCCTGAATGGCAGAAACAGCAGCAAGCGCTGGGCACGCATGAAGATGTGCAGCGTTTCATTCGAAGCGCGGCAGTGCGGCTTAATGCACCTTTGGAGCCGGCTCGTGGCCAACGTTTCCGCTTCTTACCACAACACCTGCCCGAGAACCTAAAAGCTCGGCTGGCTGACGAGGGGATCGACAAACCGCTTATCCTGGACTTTGCCGATCTACACCGTAGTCATCCGCTGGTCACGGTGCTTGCTGATCACATCATCGAAGAGAGCTTGCAAGGCAGCAGTCCGATCGCAGCACGTTGTGCGGTAACGGAAACCGAAGATGTCGATACCGTTACCACGCTTTATCTACTGCGTTTGCGTCATCAGCTTGAATACGTTCGTCGCCGCGAGCCTTTTCAGTTGATGGCCGAAGAGACCGTTACACTCGCAGTCAAAGGCCGCAGCAATCCGGTATGGCTAACCGGGCCGGAGGTTGCTCAGCTTTTAGAAAGCGAGCCGGCCGGAAACCTGCCTCGAGAACTGATTACTCGAGAGATCAACCAGGCACTGAGCTTCATGCAGGAAAACAGCAGCACCCTTGAAACATTGGCTCAAGAGAGAGCCAAGACTCTACTGGCAGACCACAAGCGTGTGCGTGAGGCAGCGCGCGATGTGGGCCAGTACAGTGTATCCGCCTGCCTGCCGGTCGATGTGATCGGTGTCTATGTGTTGTTGCCGGCTGAACTCTGAGGCTGAGTGTAAGGAAAACGATAGATGAAACGAATTCGAAAAAACTCCGCCTCGGCCCTTAATTTACCTAGTTTGAAACTGGAAGGAGCTCTTTTTCTACCGGATCAGTTAGAAAAAGCTGCATTGGGGCAGTCAAGCCACCGACAAGAATCAGATTATCAAATCCCTAAGGGGCTGCGACTCAAAGACGAGTACAGCCGGGCGTTCCAGATCGCCTGTACTCAGTGGAAGCAGTTCGCTAGCTTGTTTGAGCGCAGCGATATTGATACTGCGGCAGTTACTCAAGGTTTTGTTCGCGAATTACTGCGTGATGCGTTCGGTTATGCCAGTGTGCAGCAGGTAAGCGGCATTGAAGCCAGTGATCGGCTTTATCCGGTAAGGTTTGTGGCGGGCAGCGTGCCCATCGTCGTCGCGCCCTTTAATTTGGGACTGGATGATCCCGATCCACTGTTTGCTCCCACTAATACGCAATGGAGCGGCGGAGCCCGCAAAAAATCTGCCTTCCAGATGGCACAAGAGCTTCTGAACGCCAGTGATCAGCACCTATGGGCGTTGGTCACTAATGGTAAGCAGCTACGGTTGCTCCGCGACGCTGCCAGTCTCACTCGTCCCAGCTTTCTCGAAGTAGATTTAGAGGACCTGCTGCAAGGTCAGCGTTTTAGCGAGTTTGCTAATGCCTGGCGACTGCTCCATGTCAGCCGTAGCGGCCAACATACTCGGCCCGAACAGTGTATCTGGGAGCAGTGGCGTGAAGCGGGAAAAGAGGAAGGCGTCCAGGTTCGTGCCGGGTTGCGTGATGGTGTGGAGAGCGCACTATTGACCCTCGGCACTGGCTTTGTTCAGCACCCAGCCAATGCTGTGCTGCGTGCCAAGCTCGACACTGGAGAACTCAGTAAAGAGGAATATTTTCAGCAGCTGCTGCGGTTGGTTTATCGACTTATCTTTCTGTTCAGCGTCGAAGAGCGCGGTGTACTCCATCCCCGCGACGACAGCAAAGCCGCCTTGCAGGCACGTCAGGCCTATGCCAGCGGCTACGCCGTTGGGCGCCTGCGCGATCGTTGCCTCAAGCGCCGGGCGCGCAACCGTTTTGATGACCAGTGGCAGGCGCTGTGTATCGTGTTTAGAGGTTTGTCAGCAGGGGAGCCCCGCTTGGCATTGCCGGCCCTTGGTGGTCTCTTTGCTTCCTCGCAGTGCGAGAATCTGGATGTCTCTGGCCTGAGTAACGCCAACCTACTCACCGCTATACAGCACCTGCGCTGGACTCAGCACGACGGTAGTTTGGCACCGGTCGATTACCGCAATATGGGGCCAGAAGAGCTGGGCAGCGTCTACGAGAGCTTACTTGAATATGACCCAAGACCTGATCCCATACAGAAAACCTTCGATCTTGTAAGCACCGCTGGAAGTGAACGAAAAACTACGGGTAGTTATTACACACCAAATTCTCTTGTTCAGGAACTGATCAAAAGTGCGCTGGTGCCGGTGATTAAACAACGCTTAGCGGAGAATCCTGAGAACCCGACGCAAGCGCTGCTCAGTATTCGCGTTATTGACCCCGCCTGTGGCAGTGGTCATTTTCTGTTGGCGGCTGCGCGTCGTCTGGCCGAAGAACTGGCGCAGCTGCGAGCCTCCGATGGAGCCGTTCAACCGAGAGATTACCGCCACGCCCTGCGCGAGGTGGTCAGTCAGTGTATTTTCGGTGTCGACCGGAATCCAATGGCACTGGAGTTAGCACGCACGGCTCTTTGGCTGGAGGGGTTTGAGGAGGGGCGTCCACTCTCATTTCTCGATCACCATCTACAGTGTGGCGACGCGTTATTGGGTCTGACAGACCTTAAAGCCCTTGAACTGGGTATTCCCAAAGCAGCGTATAAAGCCCTGTCGGGGGATGATAAAAATGTCTGTAAAGCGCTGAATAAGACCAACACAGCGGCGCTGAAAGATCTCGAGAAAAAACGCAACGCGCAAAGTTTTAATCAGGTCGACCAGTTTATCGGCCAGGAAACAGGCCTGACCGAACTGAAAGCCATTGAGGCGATGCATCAGGAAACGCCAAGTCAGATCGCTGAAAAAGAAGCAGCCTACAAGGCATTTCTGGATAAAGCCAAACAGAGCCACCTACGTCACGCGGCAGATATTCTATTGGGAGCCTTTCTGGTTACCAAAACTGAAGATAACGAGGACGCAATACCTACCTCCGCAAGCCTGTATCTGGAGCTGGTGAGTGATCAACACAACCAACACCATCTGGCCAAGCGACGGACTGCGATGGAGGCCTGTGCTGATGCCTTTGTGTTCCATTGGCCGTTGGCCTTTCCGCAGGTATTCGCTCAAGGTGGGTTTGATTGTGTCTTGGGTAACCCACCCTGGGAACGTATCAAGCTGCAGGAAGAAGAGTTTTTCGCAACCCGTCATCCGGATGTTGTGCAGGCTAAAAATAAGTCGGAGCGCGGTCAGCGCATTCAGTGGCTGAGCGAGGGGATGCTCGCTCAGCACCTGTATCCTGATTTGACGCATAACGCGCGCGAGTGTGAGGCGGAACAGCGGTTATATCGTAAGTTTGTTATTGCCAAGCGTACGGCGGAAGCGGCCAGTGCGTTTATGCATGTGAACGGAGATGAAGGGGGGCGTTATCCGCTGACCGGTGTGGGTGACATCAATACCTACGCGCTTTTTAGTGAAACCATGCGCCAGATTCTTTCGCCCGATGGCCGTGCTGGTTTCATTGTCCCGTCGGGGTTGGCAACGGATAATTCCACCAAAGATTTTTTTGGTGAACTGATTGCCAGCAAAGCGCTGGATAGTTTTTTTGAATTCGAGAATGAGGGGTTCTTTCCCGGTGCGGGGCAAGGCCATATGTTGCGCTTTGCCCTCACCACTATTGTCGGTTCTAACCAGAAAATAGACGAGACTCGCTTCCTCTTTCAAGGAAAAAAAATCGAGCACCTGCAAGACCCTGAACGCGTATTCACGCTCAGCCCCGAAGATATCTTCCGCGTCAATCCTAATACCCTGACCTGTCCTATCTTTCAGTCGCGCTATGATGCAGAACTGACGAAGAAAATTTACCAGCGCGTACCTGTATTGATTCGCGAAGCACGAGGAGATGAACCTGAGCAGAATCCATGGGGCATTCGCTTTATGGCAATGTTCCACATGTCCAATGACAGCCATCTGTTCAAAACGTATGAGGAAATGGCTGGCGACGGTTTTGAATTGGAGGGGAATCACTGGGTGCGTGGCAAAGAGCGCTATGTGCCGCTTTATGAAGCCAAGATGGTATTTTTATATAACCATCGATATGGTGATTTCTCGAAAACGAATGGAGGAAGGGCACATATACTTCCTAAGCTAGGCGCTGATCAGCTGAACAATCCGTCATATAAGTCAACACCATTCTATTGGGTAAAGTTTAGTGAAGTGGATCAACAGTTAAAGGATAAGTCATGGGGGTATGATTGGCTTATAGGCTGGCGTGATGTAACTGATGCACGTGCTAGTGCGAGATCACTTATAGCATCGATAATTCCAAAATCTGGGGTTAATGATAAATTTCTTTTAATGTTGCCTACATCTGATCCTAGGCAAAGCCTCACTCTATTTTCGAATCTGTGTTCTCTCGTATGTGATTATGTTGCGAGACAGAAAATAGGTGGGTTGGCACTAAAGTATTTTACGATGAAGCAACTCCCTTTGCTTAGTGCCGATCAATATGCAAACGCGGATGTAGACTTCATTTGCTCGAGAGCAATTAAGCTCGTTTACACATCGGATGATTTGCGTGGGTTAGCTAGAGATATCGGCTTCGACGGAGAACCATACCCGTTCGATGTGGAAATGCGCTCATTAGTACAAGCTGAGTTAGATGCATATTTTGCGAAATTATATGGACTAACGCGGGAAGAACTTCAGTTCTTATTGGATCCTGAAACAGTAAAACCTGGATATCCATCTGAAACATTTTCAGTTCTCAAACGAAACGAGACAAAGGCGTTCGGTGAGTACCGCACCCAACGACTAGTGCTAGAGGCCTGGGATAAGCTCGAGCGCGGAGAGCTGGCGTGAGGCACTTAGGTCTGCTGAATGAATTTCGCGAGCTAATCGCCCAGTTTAGCCGAGAGGCTGAAGCGGCCAGCGCCATGCAGCAATACGATGCGCATCTAGTCGCCGAACAAGTGATCTGCGGGCTCATGCAATCGCTCTGTGGCTGGCCGCAGATGCGGAACCTCAACGCCGAACAGAGCAATTTTCCCGGTATCGACCTAGCGGATGATGGTGCACGTGTTGCGATCCAGGTAACGGCGACAGCAGATCTCACTAAGGTTAAACACACGCTGGAGAAGCTGATCAGTCACGGGTTGCATCAACGCTACGATCGCTTGGTGGTGTATGTGCTGACCGCCAAGCAAGGGAGCTATTCTCAAACTGCGATTGATGGAGTGACGGGCGATAGCTTTACGCTAACTGCTGATCAGGATATCTGGGATTATCGCGATCTATGCGCCAAGGCGACGGAAGCCTCACCGGTGAGCCTTCAGCAGGCAGTGAACCATCTGAAGACCTATCTTCGCGGCGTTCCCATGGGACTGGCCGACGAAGATATCGATCCGCCGTTGCTGCCTTCAGAATCACTGACTGTCAATTGGTTACCTCTATACTTCCCCCATAGCCTGCATATCGCCCAGTTGAGTCAGGAAATTACGACTGAAACCAAAGGTGGTCGCCCAATCAGCGGACGAAAAGCGATTCAATCTTTTTGTAGGACGAACCAGATCGCCGTGCCCTCAGCTTACGTGGTCCACTCTGGTGCTCTGGTCTCATTTTGGGATCTGGATTCAACAGATTCCCCTTATCGTCACTTGATCGAGCCCGGTACACAAGAGCAGCTATCGAGCAGAGAGTTTTGTGAGATCGACGAGGATCACCAAAACGTGTTCAAGTCTTTGCTGCGCTTTTCGCTACAGCAACGGCTGTATCAAGAGGGTGTTTGTTGGTATCACGAAGAGAAGCAGTTTGTGTTCCTGCCTCGTACGGGGAGTCAGGATCTGCGTGAAGAGGTGTGGCAGGGCGACAAGAAGTCGAAACGAATCGTCTACGAGCGGAAGTACAACAAGAATGACCGGTCAAAAGTATTCACCCAAAAACATCTCTCTTTTTCGGTCGATTTTCACCACATTGCCGATGAATGGCTCATGTCCATCACGCCTAGCTGGTTTTTCAGTTATGGTGCAGACTTCAAGAAATCAGGTTTTGGCCACGATAATCTGAGTTGGCTAAAGCGGCAGGAAAATAACCGCGCGGTACTGAACCACTTCCGCTTTATATCAGCCTGGCTGAAATCCATCGATGAGGAGGATCTGTTCTCCAGTAATGGTGGCAAGAACTTGGTTTTGACCTTTGGCGACAGCATTGCGCTAGAGGGTGCACCACTACTAGACGAAGCCCTGTGGGCTGCATTGCCGGAGCACTCCACGGATGAGGATGGACTGATCAGCAGGAGGCTGTTTGGCTAATGAAGTTAAGCTATATCGACGAACCTCGCCTGGAGTTTGCACAGGGAACCCATATCTGCCCACGACGGGGAATTACCGCTTATGGTGTCTACGATAAGCAAGCGCAAACACGGCGATCGCAGATCCTGTTAGGTGCAATAGGCACCGCCGAAGACCTGGAAGCGCTGTCTGCTTTGCTGGATCGAATGAGCCAGCCCATTGATGGTACGGCGGAGGAACGTAAGAGCAACCTGTTTCCCGGCTTTTGTGGTTTCAATGAAGACGCGGGGTACTACTCGAAGTTTGTATTCAATCGGGATCTTGAACGGCAGCTACGCAAGCTGGAAGTTGAAGATATAGCGAAGATAAAAGACCGGACTGACCGAATTGAAAAGGCGATCGAACTCTACTACGAGGAGGTCAAGTTTCTATCTCAGAACCGCCCAGTTGATGTCGTGGTTTGTATCTTACCCAAGATACTTTTTGAAGCAGTAAGTAAGGACGCGCCGATAGAGGGCGAAGATCACCTTGAAGCTAGCGTATCGGTTGCGGCTGAACTGAATTTCAGGCGAGCACTTAAGGCTCGCGCCCTGCATCTGGGTAAACCACTACAGTTACTGCGCACGGAGTCCCTCCTCCCTGGCGGTAAGGGACAGCAGGATGACGCAACCAAGGCCTGGAACTTGGCTACCGCGATGTACTACAAAGCCGGAGCAACAAACCCGTGGCGGTTGGAAAAGGACGATTCACGCCCGACCTCCTGCGCTCTTGGCGTTGCTTTCTATCGTAGTCGTGATAAGAAAAGCCTAAACACCAGCTTGGCCCAGGTATTTGATGAGCTTGGCAACGGGCTCATCATGCGCGGTACGCCGGTGCACCTGGACAAGGGCGACCGTGTTCCTCGCCTCACTGGTGAACAGGCTTATGCACTGTTCAAGGCCGCTCTGGAGGAGTACTGGAACGCACTGCGGAACTACCCTGCGCGAGTCGTGGTGCATAAGACATCTAATTTTACCGATGCCGAGATGGAGGGGTTTATTCAGGCGGCTAACGAGCTGCGCATCGATACGGTCGATTTCGTGACCGTTATGGACTCCAAACTCCGTCTCTTTCGAAACGGAGGCTATCCGCCGTATCGGGGCACGCTGCTGGAGATGGGTGATTCACGGCACGTGCTCTATAGCCGTGGCTCAATTTGGTACTACAAGACGTACCCCGGAATGTATGTTCCGCAGCCGCTTGAGTTGCGAATCGTCCGCTCGGAACAATCACCTGCCTTTCTTGCCCGCGAAATTCTGGGACTGACCAAAATGAATTGGAATAACACTCAGTTGGATGGAAAGTATCCCATCACGCTGAGTTGTGCCAGAAAGGTCGGCGAAATATTAAAGTACCTAGATAAAAGTGATCGGCCGCAAATCCGCTACGGCTATTACATGTAAAACGATGGAGACGTTCTGTGCTTACTCACCTGAAACTCGATAACTTCAAAATTTGGCGCACGACCGGACCGATACGCTTGGCACCGATTACCTTGCTACTCGGAACCAACTCATCGGGCAAGTCGAGCCTGATACAAAGTTTGCTGTTGATTCGTCAGACGGTCCAAAGTGATGACCCTAACGTGGATCTGAACTTGGGAAGCCCGGATACCAGCGACTCAGTCACTTTGGGGCAATTTCAAGATGTCTTATGTCGACACGGGAATGCCAGCCCTAATATCCCTGCCAACCAGTTCGGTATCGAATTTCGCTGGGCAGAAAGCAGCGAATCGCCAGACTCCTCCCTGTTTTCAGCACACTACAGAAAGGGCGATGGTGGCAGTGCAGAACTGGATAAGCTCGGGTTGACTAAAAACGCTCAGCAAGGGTTTTCCGTAACACGTATAAAAACTGGAATTTATAAACTTTGGTTAGCGACGGCTCGTAATGCATTAGGTCAAAGTGCCGATTATAGACCAGAACGTTCCTTTGCTTTTACAGCCTCTACGCTAAATAAACTTGGAAAGCGGGCTGAGGCGATAGCCGGGCTTGGGCCTGAACTGCTCGATGAACTCGGCAAAGTCATCTATCTGGGGCCAGTTCGTCGTTTAGCCCAACGCGATTACCTATGGACTGGGCAGATGCCCGTATGTATGGGTGATGATGGTTCGGAAGCTATAGATGCGTTGATTGCTAGTGGTATCGCGCGTGAAAAAGCTAAAAAACGTAAAAAGCCAAAACTGCCGGAAGCAGAGTTGTTTGATCAAACTATTCATTGGCTGAAAGCGATGAACCTGGCGGATGGGCTGGCAGTAAAGAGGCTGCGATCGTCCGATCGCTATGAGCTTCAGATTATTAACTACGGTGAGGCCAGTAACATCAAAGATGTGGGCGTAGGGGTGTCGCAGGTATTGCCCGTCATAGTTGCGGCCTTGTTTGCACAACCCGGCCACATCGTGATCGTCGAAGAACCAGAAAGTCACCTCCATCCGTTGGCACAGAGCCAGCTAGCGGAATTGTTTGTAAAAGTAAGCAACGAACGAGGTGTGCAATTCATAGTAGAAACGCATTCCGAACATTTACTTACACGCCTGCAACGGCACGTAGCCGAGCAAAAGATTCAGCCTGAATCGTTGGCGATGTACTTTGTAAAGCGAGAGCGTAATGCTGCTAAATTAGAGCCATTGCAACTTGATGAATACGGTGAAATAAGCAATTGGCCGGAAAGTTTTTTTGGTGATGAGATGGGTGATATTTCAGCAAGAACATTGGCTGCAATGAACCGAAAAATCGAAGCACGTGAAACACCTTCGAATTCGGAGCCTAGTGAATGAGCAAGGTAGTGATAGATACCAACGTATTGCTGGTCGCCAATGGGCAGCATGAAGATGTAGGACCAGATTGTATTAAGGCGTGTGTTCTTAAGCTTTTGGAGGCACGACAAGGGGTTGTGATTATCGATGATGGATACCGTATTCTTTCTGAGTATCAGAACAAAACAAAAACGAACTCAGCAACACGTGTTGGTGATGCATTTCTAAAGTGGTTGCACCAAAATAAGACCAATCAGAAAAGAGTGGAACAGGTGGTACTAACCGAGACGGCGAAAGATGAATTTGTGGAGTTTCCAGATCCTGCCTTGCAGCCTGCGTTTGATGCGCCGGATAGAAAGTTCGCAGCCGTTTCTAATGCTTCCCCGACCAAACCGCCAATTGTACAAGCCGCTGACTGCAAATGGCTGAATTGGTGGCCACAGCTATCCGCAAAAGGTGTACAAGTTGATTTCATCTGTAAAGATGATGTATGCAGGTTTTATAGGCAAAAATTTCCAGGTACTTCTGTGCCTAAATTGCCGTAGATATAGCTAGCTAATGGTTTTCTTTCGATTCCCTCATACCTCCCATCTAGCTTGGCTAGGCGAAGGGTCCCCTCGTAATGACAAAGTGCTTCCTCCTGGTGAAGGGAAGGAACTATTATCTGGAATAGTTTCGGTAGAGGAAAAACTTGATGGGGCTAATGTTGGAATATCCTTGGATTCCAATGCTGCGCTACGCGTTCAAAACCGTGGCCAATACCTGATAAAACCCTACAGCGGCCAATTTAGTCGTCTATTCGGCTGGCTAGAGCAGCACCGAATTGGTTTAGAAACCGTGCTATCACACGACCTCATCCTGTTTGGTGAATGGTGCGCTGCAGTGCACTCGGTCAAATATACCCGACTATCTGACTGGTTCTTATTGTTTGATGTATATGACCGAACGGAAGGTAAGTTCTGGAGCTGTTCACGGAGAGATGAGTTGGCGTACCGGGCAGGTATTGATGTAGTGCCGCATTTAGTAAGAGAGAAGGTTTCCCTTTCCGGTCTCGAGGCGTTACTGCAGAAAAGTTCGAGCAGCTTTTGTGATGGGCCTATGGAAGGCTTGGTGATTAGGCAAGATTCAGAGAAATGGAATGAGGCTCGTGCCAAGTTGGTGCGTGCCGATTTTACCCAGAGTATTGGTCAGCACTGGCGGTCGCGGAAACTAGCATGGAATCTGACATCATGAGAACAGTAAACGAGATGTTCACAACATATTCAAACGCTCAGCGGGTTTAGTTGATGAATCCTCTTCAACGCACGGTCATCGAAAAAACAGGTCATGATTTCGGCTTTGAATACACAGTTTCAGAGACAGTGGATGCCATTGTACTCGGGTCAGCCAATCATAAATTGCAGGCCGCAATCACGATAGCGGATGCTTGCTGGTGCGTTCAGTTTCCTCAGAGCAGTCATTTGCTGAAAGCTGAATTAACCCGCAATTTTTCCTGCGAACGCGATGAGTTCAATTGTACCTCGGAAGATAAATTGGCCCGATTATTACGACGAGCTAGTGCGCTAGCCTGTTCGCTCCCTAACCAAGTCGAAACAGATTACGAGAAAAAAGTAGAGAGGGCTTTGGGTGAGTTGCCGGACGGAATAAAAGGAACTGAAGTAGAACGAATGGTTCGCCAGCGATTGGGGCAGCAGACCTATCGCAATGCCATGCTTAAATATTGGGGAAACGCATGCGCTGTTACTGGGGTTGAACTGCGACAAGTTCTTCGAGCTAGTCATGCAAAACCTTGGGCTGAGTGCAGCAGCGACAGTGAAAGATTGGATGTGTTTAATGGATTTTTACTGACAGCAAATCTCGATGCGTTGTTTGATCGATTTTTGATCAGCTTCGATCAGTGTGGAGAGATTCTAATTAGCGAATCAGTATCGACAGGCGATCGTATAGTGCTTGGCATAGAAAAAAAACTGAGGCTTAGGTGGTTATCTTCTGGGCACCGACCTTTCTTAGAATATCATAGAAATATTTTTTATCGGCACAGCAGCTAGCTAGAAAATAACTCTTATATAATCACCGTTAACCGCTGTAGAGGGTAAACTCTCACGAATATCAAAGCGATCTATATATTGACAGCTCTCAATCGCCGAAGGCGGTAAGTTAGAGTCAAATTCATTATACGAAATATAGTCTATGTCTCCACATTTTTTTAAATATCTATGGAATGACTTAGGTGTGCTGAAATTATCAATAACAAACTTCCAAAAAATTTCAGGCTCAAATGGTTTGCGGTAGTCGTATGGTATTTTCCTTAGTTCTTTTAATATTGTTTTGCTATCCAACGAATTACCATGTCTGAAGTATTTTTTTTGAAGTTGGTTGACAAGTTTTGAACTTCTTGATACATGGCTATTTTTATCAATTATCTTTTCGTGAAGAATTGTTCTATGGAGTGCATCAGTTAAAAAAGGCCATTCCAAGTCGAGGGATTTAGATATCCATTTTGTTGTTTTTCTTAATGTTTTTTTTGGTTCTGGCTCTCCCCATATGTCGCTAAAGCATTTGTTGCAGTGCCCTGTAAATATGTTTCTTGTAATAGTAGAGAATGTGATCTTGTCAAAGTGGCAATTACAACTATGACTTACGAGATTACATTTATGTGTTGGACATTGATCCAAAAGTGGGGCTTGCCAATCTCGTAGTAGCCAGCAAAAGCCATGATCAAATATCTGTTTTTTAAAGCAGTATGGGCAAAATTTAATCTCTGAGTATTTGATAGATGAACCAATATTTGAGTAATTATCTATGGATTTATCGACGCTTCTAAAAGATTCGATGATTTTGTGTTTGAAACCTAAAAGTTGAGTTGGTTTGATTAGAGGATATATTGTGTGTTTTTTCAATATCTCATCATGGGGTAAGGGTATGGATATCCTTCTATCGATCTGATCGGGAAAGTTCAGGGATTTTATGATGCCACTGTTCTTAAATAAAAGTGATGAGGGGCTTTCTAAAAAACTTAATGCTTTGGTTCTTATTATGAATCCAGTTAGGCTCTCATTTGGGGCGATACTGAATGGATCTGTAATCTGAAATTTACTGTTTGATATCATGTGATAATTTTTGAGTATTTGTCTTGAAACCAGGTTTTGTCGGTTTTGGAGTGTTATTACTAAGCCAAATTCTATTGTTGTAATATAGCCAGTAATAAGATGCGTTACAATGTTTTTTCAAATCCGTTATAGTGCATGTTGGGCTGGCTCTTAAATAGCGCAATATTTCTACTTTGCAGCGTCTATGTTTTGAATCAGTGCGGCATTTCTTCCTCCTCTCTACCAACCCAGGTTCACAGGATATAATGTAGTCAATATATCCTAGTGAGGCTCCAGATAGGTTAGAAATTCTACATCTATTTGTTCCTGAGTAGGCCATTTTTATTATTTTTAGTTTGTCATTATGAGAAAAAATCCGCGGATAGGTAGTAATTTGTAGTTCATTTAGCAATGCTAGCCTTTTTAAATAACAGCGGCTTCTTCCTGTTTTCTTACTAATCCTAGATATTGATTCGCCTTTGGCTAATAATTTTAAATAGCAGGCTTCTGTTTCGTTAGCCTTAGCATCGGATTGCATTTTTTCTTTTTTTGTTTTTTTTAATTGTTTATCTGTAGTAATATCCTTTATATTACGGAATATCCAGCTGGAAAAAAGTAGGTGTTTAAATGGATGTTGACTTGTATCTTCTTTAAGTAGTGTGTGTAAATAGTTGTAATCATTTATAGATGTTGGTAATAACTGTTTGTTTGTTTTATTAAAATCATTATAAAAAAGAGAGAAGTCGATCATTATTTTATTTATTCTTAATCGCCCATTTTTAGTGGTATAACCATTTGTTTTTAAGGATTCAATGTAGTTTTTTTGGAAAAAATAACATTTCTTGTTTTTTTGTAGAACTTTAAGTAAATTGTTTGAAAATTTAGAAAAAATTATTTCATTATCCTGATTCCGTGACTTAAAAACCCATTAATCTCTCTCCAAGCCTG
>TARA_R110001583_G_scaffold67417_2_pt1 | contig 31836 bp, 31 predicted proteins | sample TARA_R110001583 | Tara Oceans TARA_R110001583 (sample SAMEA4398432) | marine metagenome | biome: Polar Biome; feature: [MES] marine water layer (ENVO:01000295) within the mesopelagic zone...; material: water (ENVO:00002006), including particulate matter (ENVO:01000060) such as...... | reverse complement strand
AGCGGTTACCGCAATGGAACATCACGCCACAGCAGGTTGGCCAACCCAAGTAGTAGCGCCAGGGTTTATGCCCAAAGGCACCAATGGCGAACCATTTGATCCGTTTTCAATTACAGGTGCAGACCATTGGTATAGCGTTGGCGCACAAAAGGTACGTGCGGTATCAAACGATCTGGCTATGGCGACCTTCAGACCAGGTTTTTTACGTTCTGTTGGACCGGGTTGGACAAGCTGGGCAGTTGAAAGCTTTATGGATGAAGCTGCCCATCACGCGGGTAAAGATCCATTGCAGTTCCGCCTAGACATGCTCATTGCCGAAGGCCGAAATGCTGGTAGCACACCCGTTGCTGAAGGTGGCGCGGCTCGCCAAGCCGCAGTATTGAAAAAAGCTGCTGAGATGATTGGTTGGGGCACTCCGCAAGCCAAAGATACAGGACTTGGCATTGCATCAACCTTTGGTCAAGAGCGTGAAATGCCAACCTGGGTAGCGTGTGCGGTCCAAGTGCATGTAGACAAAACCAATGGTATTGTCAATGTGCAAAAGCTTTATATTGCCATCGATGCCGGTATTATTGTTGACCCTAATGGTGCTGAAGCTCAGTGTCAGGGCGCAGCATTGTGGGGATTATCGATGGCCTTGTATGAAGGTACTGAACTGCTTAATGGTCAGTATAAAGACTCAAACTTCGATACCTATACCCCGCTGCGCTTGGGCCAAACTCCAGAAGTTAAAATCGAGTTTATCCCGAGTAAAATGCCACCATCTGGATTAGGTGAACCGGCAGTAACCCCTGTTGCTCCAGCGATTGCGAATGCAATCTACAAAGCCGTCGGTATACGTTTACGTAAAATCCCGATGAGACCTAGTGACTTAAAAAGTGCATCCATTAAAGTGTAATAGCTGACAAAAGTCCGTTACATTGTACAAAAATTGACTGCATATATTTAATTGGATATCACCTAAGATAGGAAGCACTGAACGTGGATACGTTTGGTGCTTTTTTATAGAGGAGGTAAAGCTAGTATCAGGCTTAACTTAGCAATTGTTCTCCGGATGATCGATACAACAAGTCAACACCTATATTTGTGTACTAATTTAGTTGACCACATCAGCCTAAAAATTTATTGAAAGCTCATAGAGTCGCGCTACTCAAGCCTAATTCTCTATATCCATTGTACCTAAGCAAACGAGAATATGTACAACAAATAAGCCCAATATCGCTATTTCATCCTTGGACTTCTGATGGCAATACAGACCTTTATGTTTTCTGGGGCAATCGTTTTTCTTTCTTATCAATGATGATACAGAAATCTCAGTCAGCGAGTTATTATTTGCATAATCTAATCAAGAGGCAAATAGGATAACTTTCGCTCAATTAAAGATTTGAAGATAATCTTAAAAATCTCATATTTTTGTGACGACAATCTCAGCTTAAACTAGAGATTAAGTTAATCTGTGGCTATCAGGTCAGCTGAGTAGTCACCGTTCTACTCCCTATAAACTCCAGTAATTGCTGAATGTTAGAGCGCGCGATGCAATCTAGTTTTCTCGTGTTAATAACCATTATGTTGATCGGTTTTTAATCCTATTACCTTTTATAACTGGCCCCAATAACCATCTACAAGTGAGAACAGACTAATGTGGAAGTGGCTACATTGTTTCGAAGACCCAGAGCAGGCATATAAATTGTCTGGCACCATGTTACCGTGGTTTAGCTTCTTGGCAATATTGCTCGTCGGGACAGGCAGCATTTGGGGTTTAGTGTTTGCCCCTACAGATTACCAGCAAGGAGATAGCTACCGTATTATCTTTATCCATGTACCTGCAGCATCAATGTCTATGATAGCTTATATGACCATGGCAGTATCCTCTTTAGTAGGCTTAGTCTGGAAAATAAAATCGGCAGATTGGGCTGCTGCTGCGATAGCGCCTATCGGTGCTATGATGACCTTTATCGCCTTATTAACGGGCGCAACATGGGGTAAACCTATGTGGGGCACTTGGTGGGTATGGGACGCACGTTTAACATCTGAGCTGGTGTTATTGTTTTTATACCTTGGAATAATTTCATTATATGCTTCATTTGAAGATAAAGTCCTCGCTGCGAGGGCGTCTGGCATTCTTGCAATTGTAGGAATAATAAATATTCCAATTATTAAATATTCTGTTGACTGGTGGAGTAGCATACATCAACCATCAAGCATTAAATTTACTGAAAAGTCGTCCATGTCGACCGATATGTTATATCCACTATTAATTAACATAGTTGGTTTTGGCGCAATGATTGTCGCCATCACTCTGATCCGCTATAGAACTGAAATCCTTGCTCGAAATGGTATGCGAACTTGGGTAAGGGATTTAGCAATCACAGAGGAAGCTAAATAATGCAATTTAATTCATTCAACGATCTTCTGTTTATGGGCGGTTACGCATTTTATGTTTGGCTGTCGTATGGCGTAACGTTCGGCTGCCTAGCCCTATTGATAATCTTTAGCATTCAAAAGAAGCATATGGTTCTTATTGAAATAGCTAAAAAGATAACTCGAGATCAGCACCTGAAAGAAATAAGAGGTAATAACCATGAATCTAAGACGTAAAAAAAGATTAACTTACGCCGTTGTAATTATTGCAGGCGGAGCAGCACTTACTTCAACGCTATTATACGCACTAAATTCAAATTTAAACTTATTCTATACACCCTATGAAATTACTCACGGGAAAACTGATTCAGGCGAAATGCCAGGAGTTGGTCAACGGATCCGAGTTGGTGGTATGGTAACGATGGGATCAATGAAACGTGATCCAAAAACTTTACATGTAGAGTTTGTGGTGCATGATTCATTGGGAGGACAAGTGCTTGTGACATATGATGACCTATTACCAGACTTATTCAGAGAGGGACAAGGAATTGTAGCGCAGGGAATACTGGCTGAATCAGGGCAGCTAGAGGCAACTGAGGTTCTGGCCAAGCACGATGAAAATTATATGCCGCCTGAAGTAGCTGAGGCTATGGGACAGATGCATGAAAAACCGACTTATAATAAGCTCGCGCTTACAGATAAGTAGATTATGCTTAGAATAAGCCAACTACTGAAAGTGGTTGGCTTATTCTCGCCTTACAAAAATATCACTATAAGTTAGCAACAGTTGACAGGAAGTGGATATCAAATTTCAGTCTTTTAAGAAGATTGCCATGATATTGCAAAATCCATCAATTGCCATCTTATTACGCTTGTAGTGTTCTGCTATGATCGTCCTGACAAACAGCACCTAAGCCAATGCAATATGCAGCGTCATTCAAACAAATATTTAATACTCAATAAAAGAGTAATCACTATCCGTCTCCTATTAGTACATAATTGGAGTCCAGAACAGATCTCACAGGTATTACTGGTAATGAATTTACATTACGCTAAGGAATAAGCGCCAACCTAGCTAACTACTTAGGAGCATAAACACTATCACATAGGCAAGAAAAGAAAGCTACTGCTATTAAAAATGGCACATTCTACCGAGTCTAGCCCTGCAATTGTCAATACCCGCGAGCATTTTAGAGCTTGAGATATTAGTACTGTATTAGGCAAGGTATAGTACAGGTTCAATAGTGGCGAGAGTGGAGCAGAAAAATATCATTACTTGATAAAGACGGAGGGGGCTTCTGAGACTGTGACTAAATCAACTATCGAATTATTGATGCAGTACAAGGAACATGTGTGCACAATACAGTAGATAATTGTCACTAATTTTCTCATAATGAAATCATTGCTAAAACGCTTGATAATACACTTTGTTTGCGCAGAACAAGATAACTATCGACCTAAGAGATGTTTGAATTTTAAGCAGGAAGCAGGTCTATTCAAACTATTAGCAGCTCAAATTACCGACGGTCACACTTCTGAGTTGAATTCGGGCTTCATATTATAGTCAGGAATATACTACAGAATAACAATTCTAGATAGATGTCTACATGTAAAATTACGAAAAATTGTAAAGTTTATCCGGTTGGATATTGGATTATTACCAAAACGCCAAGATAAATTAGATTTAGTAGCTAGAATATCCTTCTAAATACAAGCTTATCTTAACTATCCCATGTAAAATCACAATTTAGCATCTTAGATACGACCAAGACTGTATTTTATCTAGCAAGATAATATGTCTTGTGTAGTAAGCAAAGCAATTTTAAGTGGGTTATTATTACCATACATTTTGCTCATTAAACTTGCTCCAAGCCAAAGTTGGTAAAGTGCTGTAGCAATTCTGTAGGAATCAATATTTGGATGTGGTATTGAACCATCAGCTTTGCCCTGCTCTAAACAACTAGCGATACTACTAATGATAAGATCAGCTCCGTCATGAAGAGTTTGACGCATTAACTCAGACAAATCTGCAACTTCGGCACTTAATTTAACAACTAAACACATCTGAGCATCACAAGGCTCACAATATCCATCTAACCATTTTTGCCAATATCCCATAAGTCTATCATTTGCTTTTAAACTTATATCAGAAAAGCGTTCATCCATATCGGCTAAGTATGCTTGAAAATACTCATCCAACAAAGACTGTCCAAATTGCTCTTTAGATTTAAAATAATGATAAAAAGATCCCTTAGGCACCCCTTCTGCCTGCAGTATTTCATTTATACCAACGCCAGTGAATCCTTTAACTAACATCATCCTGTGCCCAGTATTTAACAATCGCTGGCGTGTGTCTTTATGTTTTTCTTTCATTCTACTATTTTACCAATAACTAGACTTGTAGTCTACAATAAGTGAACTTCTGATTAGAAAATAATATGTCCAGAAAACTCTTCTGACGAGATAGTAACAATAGTCGCGACTACAGATATGATCAATCTATATAACACAACATGACAATAGAAATCTTTGAGTTTAGGAATGACTATTTCGCGCATATGCATACTATACCCCAATATATTCTTCTATATAAACATTGGCATAATTTTAGTTCTATACTTGCTTGGTAGACTGGCGGCGAAATGCTGCGGGAGTCATCCCATATACAGCTTTGAACTGTCGATAAAAATGGCTAAGGTTAGTAAACCCACTATCAAGGGCTACTTGAGTAATAGATCCCTTGCCTGCAGACAAAATTGTCGCAGCAACTTCGACTCGGCGCAAATTACAATAATTAATAAAACTTTCCCCAGTATGACGACGAAACTCTCGCGTAAGTACGGTTCTAGAAAGACCAAACTCTCTTCCTACCTGTTCTAGACTGTTACTTTCATGTAACTGAGTGTCGATCCAATCTCTAATATCTTGAATTTTTTGACTATAACGATGCCAAACGTAGTCATCAGCAAGATCATCAGTTTCAATATCAAATGCCAGTAGCATGCCTACTGCTCCCCAGGAAAGGGCTAAGTCTCTTGCACTGATACTCTCAGCCCCATCGCGAATCAAATCAGATAGTTCTCGAACATTAGACAAGCTTTTATCATGGTCTGTATACCTTACTTGCGAAAATCTCATTCTCCCTAAAAGTGCACGCTGGGCAGGAGAAATATAGGTAGCTAAATCGTGGCTGTTCATACATAGAATTTTCAGCTCTGCATCCTCACCAGGCTGAAATGCCAATCGATGACTTGTCCCTGGAGCTATGAGGACAGTTCTTCCTGGATGCAGCTCGATTGTCCCTACTTCGCTTTCAAGTCGGCCAGAACCAGAGCGACAAAAAAACCACTCCAAAATGTCGTGCCTGTGCCAAGATGTGGACTCTACCAGCTTGGCAGTCATACTAAATAGCATAGAGTTGATACCCAATCATACATAATATAAGTCGGATCATATAAGACAATAGCCTTCTAATCCAATATATTTACACTCTGTGTAATCAAATCATTAGAGTATATTTATATCAAAATAGACACACTGTTTTATTGGCTTTAATTCTCATAGAGGCACGGCGACTGTTTAAGTGAAGTAGTAACTGGATTAGCATTTGATAGATAACCCCATTTGGGCAAATCTTGCCGGATTATACTTAATATTTTAGTCTTCCTGCTGGATGAGGATCACTATGATGACTCAGCAGTTCTGATTTATAGTGTTGATTAAGCGTTGTAAACTCATCACGGCTACTGTTACTAGGCTAAATTACGCACTATGCTCATATTATTTATGAAAAAACATGTGCCTGCTTCGTTTGTTTGTAGGCAATCACTAAAAACTGGATAGGGTAATTTCTGATGGTAATTTTTTGTTCTTCGGCAATTTTTTTTTACGGCCTTGCGCTTATGTTAGTATCTAGTCGCCTATTGCACCCCGATGGCCCCAACCGTTTAGCAGTGACTATTTCTGCAGCAATTGCTGTCGTATTACATGCGGGTATATTAGGACACTCCATATTTATGGTAGATGGGCAAAATTTCAGCCTTACTAATGTAATTTCGTTGGTGATGTGGATAATTACTTTTACTTTTACTGTGCTTATGTTTCGGCTGAGACTTATGATTGTAGTACCAATAGTTTATGCTTGCTCAGTTATGTCTGTTGCCTTGCTTTGGTTAGTCCCGCCTGCCTACATTACTCACTTTGATTTACACCCTAAAATTTTCGCTCACGTAATTATGTCATTGATAAGCTATAGTACATTATTGATAGCAGCACTATATGCAATCCAATTATCCGCAATTCAGAATAAATTGAAGAATAAAGAGTTTATTCGAAGCCCTATAACACCACCTTTATTAACAGTAGAAAAACAACTCTTTCACTTGGTGATGATAGGAATCGTGCTACTGAGCATATCTATCGCAACTGGATTCATTTTTTTCGAGAACACTTTTGCTGATGGTATCGGTCATAAAGCAGTACTATCGATTTTGGCTTGGCTTGTTTATGCAGCAATGTTATTACAACACTACACTATTGGTTGTAAAATACGCACAGAATTGATTTACACTTTAACAGGGGCTGTGTTATTGACCGTTGCTTATTTTGGTGCTCGCACTGTTAAAGAACTAATCCTCAGTTAATTTAAAATTAGATCTAACCAGCGAAAAAAGCCATATGTATATTATCGATCCTTATGAACCGCATCGGTAAAGATCTATTAATGAATATTAGATAATATCACGCCACAAATTAAAAAATAGGTACTGATTATGCTTATAATATCAACAGCAGTGAAAGCCTACGGAGTCGGGCTAGATCGCGAATATTTTCTATACAGATTTAGTCTGTGTTTAGAACTAAATATGTTCAGTACATTATCACTTCATGAATAGTCAGAAATGATTCAGTATTGAAATTATTCGCAGTGATCAAAAAACGCACACCCATGCGGTACGCTGGCCTACAGGAGATTTCATTGCTAGTTCTACTCAAGATAATAGTTAGGTAACTATATTACCGGATATTATAGTGAAACTAGACTCCATCATAGTGAATTTTACCCCCAAATGAATCAAAGTGGTTATATTGGAAAACTTTGAAACTATACCAATAATTGTTGATCTCTAACTCTTGACTAATCTGGAAGGTTTTTTGTTAAAGGGACGAAGCCTGAACCTCAGTTATTGAGGTGAGCAAACAAAGTCAAATACCAGGAAAGCTTTCAGGGCTGAGCATAAAATTGAAGCAATACAATGAGTCCTAAATAAAAAACACAACGTCGGTGAAGCATCAAAGGCCACGAAAATAGGTAAATCGACCATGGGTAAATGGGTAGATAACTCAACATGAGCAACAAGGTTTAACACCTAGTGCCACAACAATTACAGCAGAGCAAGTTGAAGTTCGTTAGCTTAATAAGCATATCTAGCCGATTTCCAGCCCAATTTCACGAAGGAAAAAAATTCATCGTATCGATAATAGCTCCGCTGAGGCTCATAATATGACCCAACGAGTCACAAAAGAGGCATATAGCTAAGTCGCTATCTTACGAGTAATTTAATGAAGAAACTCAGTTGGTAATCTGTATGCAGCCTAAACATACATATAAGAAAGCGACCAAAAATATATTGCCATATCAAATACACCTAATCACCAACGTGTTCTCAACTCGCGGGGTCAAGTGACTTTAATATAGATAGTATAACTCTTATGCTCTATGAAACCAGCCATCCCTGGCTGATAGTCATTAGCAGTTATTCACAATATTCAGGATAATCGGTATACCCCACCTCTGTTCCCCCATACATTGAGGATGGATCGACCTTATTGAGCAACCAACCATTACGGATACGCTCTGGTAAATCTGGGTTGGCAATGAACGGACGCCCGAAACCGAACATGTCACCGTAGCCGTTTTCCAGAACGCGCAATGCTTTTTCTATCGTATACGCCCCTGCATACAAAATACGTCCAGAGAAATGTTCACGAGCTGCGCGATAAAAATCGTCAGGCAAATCAGGAGCGTTGTCCCAATCAGCCTCAGCTAGCGAAAGATAAGCTATATTTGCATCTTCCAACACCTTAATGGCTTCGACGTATGTATTAAAAGGATCACTTTCCACCAATCCTAGATAAACGCGCTCTTCCTCTGTGCTAGCAAAAAGAGGTGCAAAACGAACCCCTACACGTTGGCTACCAATTACATTAGATACAGCAACGACCACTTCTCTAAGAAATCTCAAGCGATTTTCCAAACTGCCACCATACTCATCCGTACGCTTGTTCGAGTGTTCGGAAATAAACTGGTTAATTAAATAACCATTTGCACAATGCAGTTCAATACCATCAAAACCAGCTTCAATTGCATTGCGAGCAGCCTGCGCATATAAGTTAACCAGTTCTTTTACTTCATTGGTCTCTAACGCTCTGGGTTCACTTGGATCGGCTAGTGCACCTTCCCCAGGCCCAGTTTCAATGAAAACTTTTACCGTATCAGCACGTATTGCAGATGGTGCAACAGGAGCTGACTCATTAGGTTGCAGACTTGTGTGCGAGACACGACCTACATGCCACAATTGAGCAAAGATAATGCTACCCTTGTTATGGACCGCTGACGTTACTAACTTCCACCCTTCAATTTGCTCTTTTGAATAGATACCCGGTGTCCATGCATAGCCTTGTCCTCTAGGCTCAATCTGAGTACCTTCAGTCACCATGAACCCAGCTCCAGTTCTTTGTGTGAAGTACTCCCCCATCAAAGCATTAGGTACATCACCAGGTTGACCGCTTCGTGAGCGAGTCATTGGTGGTAAAAAAATACGGTTAGGTAGTGTGTATGGCCCCAATTGGACGCTCTCAAATAATTTATCTACTATCATGATTATCTATCTCACCTATTAATTAATACATTCCCATTGGTTTCTCATTTAAGCTAATGAGAATATTTTTCTTTTGCGTATAAGCATCCATTATTGACTTATGAGTTTCGCGTCCAATTCCAGACTTTTTGTAACCGCCAAAAGGGGCGTGAGCTGGTAGTTCGTGATAAGTATTTACCCACATTCGCCCCGTTTCAACTCCACGAGCGACACGTAACGCACGATTAATATCTTGGGTCCAAACCCCCCCTGCTAACCCATACTCAGATTCGTTGGCTGCAGAAATAACCTCATCTTCGGTAGAAAACGGAATAACAATTACCACTGGGCCGAAGATTTCTTCTTGAGATACACGCATTGAGTTGTTTGCATCTATAACGATTGTTGGTTCAATAAAGCATCCATTCTCAAGATTCCGGTCTATAATCTGCTTACCACCAGTCAAAATTGTGGCGCCTTCTTCTCTAGCTAATTCGATATAGCCGAGAATACGGTCCATTTGTGTTTTGCTAACTTGTGTCCCCATTTGAGTTGCTGGATCCATAGGGTCACCCACTTTCACGGCTTCAAATTTGCTCTTTAGTTCGCCGACAAATCGTTCAAAGATTGTATCCTGAACAAATAAACGGGCACCTGATTCACAGACTTGACCTTGATTTAAAAGGATAGATAGTGCCGCACCATCTAGTGCTCGCTCCCAGTTTGCATCTTCGAATATGATATTGGCTGACTTACCGCCCAGCTCTAGAGTTACCGGAATAAGCTTATTTGCAGCAGCTTTTGCAACAGCATATCCGACATTTGTTGAGCCGGTGAAGGCTAGTTTGTTTATGCCAGGATGATCCAACAAGCTTTGACCAGCATCTTGTCCAGTACCAGTAATAACATTTACTACACCTGCTGGTAGCGTTTGTTCAAAAATCTTACATAGCTCTAAGAGGGTTGAAGATGTCATTTCAGAAGGCTTAATTACTACAGTATTTCCTGCAGCTATTGCTGGTGCTATCTTCCAAGCCGCCATTAAAAGCGGATAGTTCCAAGGAATCACCTGCCCAACAACCCCTAATGGTTCACTTAATACTAGGCTCATTGTTTCATCATTAATCATGACAGCTTCATCGCTATGTGAGCGGATAACACCAGCGAAGTAGCGAAAGTGGTCGATTGCTAATGGAATATCAATAGATGATGTTTCACGAATAGGCTTACCTGTCTCCATAGCTTCTAGACTCGAAAAAAAGTCTTTTTTCTCTTGGATTTTATCCGCAATTTTTAGTAAAATATTTTGTCTTTCGATAGTAGATGTATTCTTCCACTCAAGAAATGCTTTCTGTGCAGCATCGACTGCCTTATCAACATCAACAGAGTTAGCAAGGGTGATTTGTGTAAATACCTTACCTGTCGCAGGATTAATGCTTTCATAAGTATTGCTACTACTGCCATTAACCCACTGCCCACCAATGAACAGCCCATACTCGTCTTGCGGCATATATTTTGTACCTAAGTTATACATATTTGCTCCCTTGTCTGAATACACTGTTTGTGTATTGAGAATATTAAGAAAAGCAGGGTACAATTGGAAACAAAGTCTATTTGTTTAGGTTACAATTATGAATGGTTTAAATCATGTTGATCTCAAGCAGCTTCGTGTACTTGAGAATTTACTTCAAGAGCGAAATCTTTCACGCGTCGCGAGTAAAATGAACCTAACACAGCAAGCTATAAGTGAGCACTTGCGTAAACTTCGCTCTCTTTTTGATGATCGTTTGTTTATTCGACAAGGTAACACTATGGTGCCTACCCCATTAGCTATTGAGCTAGGAGAGAATGTTAGTCATATTTTATTGGACATAGAAAAACTACTCGAACCATCGACATTTAATCCGTTGCGCTATCATGGTGTATTTACAATTAGTGCGACAGATTATGCGATTCAATCAATACTTCCCCAATTTTTACACGCATTACGTAAAGAAGCTCCGAACTTAAAAATCATCATACGAGATTTTGAGTCAAATAATGTTTGTCATCTATTTTCCTCTGGTGAACTGGATCTGGCACTGACATTTCCAGAATTTGCACCTGATTCACTTATGACATCAACATTGTTTATCGAACAGCACATACTCATCGCCGGTATTAATTCCCCCCTTAGGAACCGAATGTTATCAATAGATGAAATAGCTGAACTACCTCAGCTAATTATATCTCCTTCAAGAGCAAACTTGAAAGGTTCCCATGATGATTGGTTCGCGGAGAAAGGGTTAAAAAGAAATATCGTAATGTCTTTACCTAGTTTCTCCGCAGCCCCAGATATTATCTTCGCTACTGATTTAGTAGCCTTTTATCCATCATGGCTACTTCCAAATACAAAAGTAGAGCCATTGGTCACAGATTTTTGTCCTCCTAAATTTGAAGTAGTTGCCGCATGGCATCCTAGAACAAATAATAGTTCTATCCATCAATGGGTAATCGAGAAATTAAAAAATTTAACAAAAGGCATGGATCATTAATCAAGTTGATTACTGTGTATTCCTGGATGATCCGGCCACCTTTTGCGGAAACACAACAACTTTACTTATAATGGACCGCTGATAACTAAATGGTTTTATTACTATCCCCCTGCATCAGGATGATTGTCGTCTCAATTAATTTCAATATATTATTATGCCAAGAAACTGAGGAATTAATTAATTCATTTAGGCTCACTTTCACGAAATATCATTAATCAACAAGTGAAACCGTTGCGCGTGGACCAGTCTAGTTCAGAGAGAGTCATTTGATTGGAAACTGCTATTTAGCTTTTCGTTAATATGCTTTGGCTTTCATTTTGACGAATACATCACAACTCATCTTTATTTATTATGGTGTTGCCTTGTTTTTTTTGCAATCACCCCAACGTCAAATATGAGTAATGTTGCTCTTCAACTATTGGCAAGATTTATATGGCTATTTACATTGCACCAGGTAATAAAGTTAATCGAGACGGGGGCTCTTTTCAAGAGTGTAAAATGAATACAACAAATCATACGATCACAACGAAATATGGTCGATACTGTACTATCAGAGACCATGAGATTGCACCTCCGACAAGTACAGCTGGTCGACATTGGTTACAGATTTATAGAACACCAGATAACACAGAATAATATCCGTAACATTATAGTAGAGAGTCCGCTTGACGCGGCCTTTCTTTTTTGAATGAGAAAAAATAAAATCTGCTTGTAGCGGCTATTAACCATAGGTTTTAAAACGATAGTTGTTCCTAATCTTAATGCGCCTTATCCTGGGAGTGTTGAAATGGAACTAAACTAATCCAAGCAGCAAAATTTTGACCATTCTTGATCTGATACGTATCCTACATTCGATAGGCAACAAGCAGCTGTCATTGGCCCTATACTAGGTATTGTTTGTAGTAACTGCATCAATGGTTTTCATTTAGTAATAACTCCAATTTCTTATCTTGTTTATTTTAATGTGTTCAAATACTTGTAGTATTCATGTAATTCCTGCAACTCAACCATCAATGTGAAAAGGATCTGTTCACCTTTATCAGCCAACCATTGGAACAGTTTTTTCATATGAGCATGACCTCTAGGAAAGCTCATACCAAACTCAAGCAACACAGAGCCAATTCTATTCATGTTAGCAGTTCTTTCTTTGATGTAACCTGAACGTATACGGCGAATGACATTGGCAAATTAGCACGGTTTCACTTTTTGGTGATGCAAACCTCATGCTGGACATCATGGACGCTTCAGCAATGGTATCCAGATCAATGAATTCATTTTGTGTGTTTTAACGTAAGGTTATACATAATTAGCAGGGATTAACTTAACTTGATGACCATATGACTCATATTCCAAGCAAGCCACCTCAGGTTTCCATTGAGATGATGGTTGGTTCTTTGGTAAAATCAACAACTTGATCATGTAATAATATCAAGTTGTTGATTGATTAACAGTCTGGTAAAAAAGTCGATTTAAACTAAATAAATAGCATTACTTCAGTTCAATAACGAACATGTTTATTCCCTATTCTGTGTTATAAATTTTGAGGACAATTCTATTTGTATCACCTAGTTGAACAAATATTAATAATGTACAATGCAGGCTGTTTAAAAATTATTATCATTCAGAGTATTTATATGAAACATTATCAAATGTAGCTCGTTAATATAGTCACCGATCGTGTTTGTGACGTATGTGGGAACAGCGTCATGATTGATTTAGTTGGTCATAAATATGAAGAAGTTGGTGAACTTAAAGCTTCATGGGGATATGGTTCCAAAGAAGATGGCACTACATACCATTTAGATTTATGTGAGGCCTGCTTTAAATTTGCTGTTACCGCTTTAAAAAAGCATAGAGAAGCTGTGATGCTTGATAATTACCTAGATCTTCCTAGAGAGGATTTTGGGATAGATAAATATCATACGCCCAACTAAATAAAACTATTAGGGACGTATGTCTGATCCAGGATTATTTTGCCTAATGCTTGTTATGTGAATTTGAAACCATACTCTTTAATCGAAATATCCTTAATTTAACTTTCACCGATACTTCTTTTTAGATTCGAGTACACTTTTAGCGCTGCACTATAAAATTACCCATGGTCTAAGTCATCAGCATACTCAACAGCCTTTGTAAGATAATTAGCCACAGAAAACAACTTAAAATACAAATAATCATCAACATATGCTTCAAGCTAGGCTTTTACTACGAGTGTCCAGGGCGAGATCTCGAACGTTTTTCAGTCAATTAAATACACTCTTTGACGTTAACATTTAGCTATGACCTTATACTCCCGTTTTTCGGGAGCTCACCATGCATATTGACCACTTCAAAGAGACTTTTCAATCCATAACAGACCAACGCTAAGGGGCTAAAGTGACCTATTGCCTTTTTGAGGTTCTGTTTGGTTCTCTATGTGCTGTTATCGCAGGCGCTAAAGGCTGGTTTGATATTCGAGAATATATACTTGGACATCATGATTGGTTTAAAACAATAACCTATTCGTAAGTGGCATTCCTGCTGATGACACTCTAGCTCGTATCATATCAACTATAGTACCAGAACAATTTCACCTATATTTTATCAACTGGATGTCATCGATACACACGCTTACTGAAGACAAAGTGATTGCTATCGACAGAAAACGCTTCGAGGGTCATACAATCGTCAAGACAGAGCCAGTACCATACACAAGATTAGTGCCTATGCTTCATCAAACAAATTAGTACTTGGCCAACTTAAAACAGAACAAAAAAGCAATGAGATAACTGCCATTCCTGAGTTGATAAAGATGTTAGATATCAAAGGGGCTTTAGTGACTATCGATGCGATGGCTTGTCAAACAAAGATAGCCAAAACTATTGTGGAACAAGGTGGTGATTATCTGCTTGCCGTTAAAAGTAATCAGGGAAAACTACGCGAAGCGATAGTAAAAGCCTTCTCTTTCCAGCGAGCCAACAATACAGATAAATCTGCAATTGGACACGGTCATGGGCGAATAGAGTGTCGTCAGTGCTATGTTATTGACAGTACAAACTTAGCCGGTGACTTTTCAAAGGGGAAAGGGCTAAAAAATATCGTTATGCTTGAAAGTTGTCGCCTTGAAAAAAGAAAACCAATCGAGTTTGAGTACCGTTATTACATCAGCTCTAAAGAGCTAAGTACCAAACAGCTGCGATAGCCGTTCGAGAACGTTGGGGGCACTGAATGCTTGATGTCACAAGTGGCATAGTTAATTTGGCCACCTAGTTGCATGCTCTAGCTAATTTCTGGACAGAACAGACTTTCATCAGTCTGTTCTGTAATGGGCGGGGAATTTAGATCAAGAAGTCTTCGATTGAACGGCCATTTTCAATTTGCAGTTTGAATACAGTTGGCATTCTACCCTGCCCTGTCCAAGTGACAGTTTCGCCCTCAACTACGATTGAATATTTAGCGGGACGTGGTGCTCTTGTGCTTTTTACTTTAGCAGCAACACCACCAAGATCACCAAGTGACAAACCAGCTGACTCAATCATCTTCTGAAGCTCTGCAATCTTCACGATACGCTCAGCATTTGCTTCAGCTTCAGCACTCGCTTCTTCTTCTCTTTCAGCAACGATCTTGCCTAACTTTTCGTACACATCTTTTAGTTCTGCAACAGATAACTCTTTAACCGAAGCTTTTAAACGACGAGCATGAGTTAAGCTCTCTAAAAATTCAGACATTGTATTTCCCCTGATAAGTTTATATGGCAGCAATATAACTGATTTTCAATTTGTAATGAATACACAAAGAGATTCAATTTTAATAATTATTAAAGTGGTCAAATTCCATTGCTTCCAATTATTCCTATTACAGCCCTCGTATAGATAAGTAGGGAGATATGCTCTTGCTAAAATGGGTCTTCAACCCCGTGTTAGTCTGCTCGATAAGCATGACCGACAGCCCGATTTCATTGGCAATATTTATCGACTGTTCTACACTCAAGATCATCATGGCAGTCGCAAAACCATCGGCTACGGCGCACTGCTGGTGAAGCACTGTCGCCGATACCAGACTATTTTCGGCCGGTATCCCGGTTGTTGGATCGATAATGTGACTCAACTGTCTATCACCGCTCTCGATATAATTAACATAGCTACCCGAGGTCGCCATAGACATATCTTTAAGATTGATTAGTTGCTGTATTTCCAGGCTAAGCTTCTCTGGACGAGTAACAGCAACAGTCCAGTCTCTGCCCCTGATACCAACTCCACGAGTCCGCACCTCTCCGCCTATCTCGACCAGATAATTAAGTACACCCGCACCATCGAGAATCTTGGCAACACGATCCACGCCATATCCTTTCGCCACAGCCGAAGCATTTATCTCTAGCCCTCGAATCACTTTCGTAATGGCTTTCGAGCTCAGGGTAAATCCATCCATGCCTGTTTTCGATCGAGCCAACTCCAGCTGACCACGATCTTTATTCTGCAGATCTCTGGCCTTAACACCAAACCCCCAGAACTCAATCACTGGCCCTAATGTCACATCGAGCGCCCCATAGGTTTGCGAAGATATCGTCTTTGAAATCTGTAATACATCCCTTAGACGCTCAGATACCAGAATAGGGTTTCCAGTATCATTTAAATTCAATATAGATATTTCAGAATCTGAACGGTAAACTGACAGAGCGCTATTCACTCGATCCAGTTCCTGCTCAACTAATGCCTTTATCTGCTTTTTCGTCGCTAAATTATTCTGCAGGCGCAACTGTATCGTGTAGGTCGTCCCCATCGTATTACCGGTTATCTGCTCGATATTGATATGCGCCCATGCCCGAGACTGGAACATATATGACACCAATAAGCTCATCGTTAGGAGTTTCACACAAAGTTTCATATTAGCCTTCAAAACATTTCCTATACTCATAATAAAATATTCCGCTCAATAAGTTGAACGGAATACTTATTTTAAGCAGAAGCTATCGATTATTGTGCGGCAGCTTCTTTACCTGCAATACGGCCAAACACGGTAATATCGGTAATGGCATTACCACCCAAGCGGTTGGAACCATGGGTCATACCGGTAACTTCACCAGCTGCGAATAAACCAGCAATAACCTTACCTTGTGTATCTAGTACACGAGTATGGGTATCTGTCATCAAGCCACCCATAGTGTGGTGAACAGAGGGCTTAGCCACCAACATATAGAATGGAGGCTTCATGATAGTTTTTAATCCTCCACGATGATTAAACTCTTTATCATCACCCGCTTTAGCAAACTGATTTACACGTCCAACCTGAGCCATCAGCGCTTTTTCATCAACACCGAACTTTTGAGCCAACTCTTCGATTGAGTCGGCCTTAAACATCATGCCTTTACGGTTAAGCTCGGCGAACTCATCCTTATGCACACCAACAACACCGGCAATATCTTCAATCTCACTGCCCCAAAGTACATAAGTCTGCTGATCGGTCTGGGCCAGAATTGCACGGCTAATAACATCACGGCGTTCCAGCTCTTCGACGAAGCGATGACCTTCCTTATTCACCAGCAAGGCACCGAAGAAGCGTGAGTCGGCGATCAAAGAGATCGCTCCGCTATCGATATGACAAATAGGATAAGTCTGGATAGACTTCATGTTATGTGTTTGAGCGTTAAGCTTCTCGGCCATCACGATACCGTCACCCATAATCCCACGAGCATTAGTTGTACCGTAGCGGCTATCCAGTTCGGGGACATACTTGGTGCGCATCGCAACATTAGCACCGAAACCACCGGTTGCCATGATCACGCCACGCTTGGCGTAGTAAGTAAGTTGCTGTCCATTCTTCTCAGCTTCAACACCGATCACTCGTCCATTTTGATCTTTAATCAGCGCAGTTGCTGTCGTGCGGGTGTGGATAGGGATCTGCAGCTCATCAGTTTTTGCCATAAACTTACTGATCCACTCAGCGCCAGTATGGTTACGTGGGATCAGTGCACGCTTAACGCTATGACCACCAAATTGGAATAGCTGATCCTTGTAAAAATCAACCTTAATATAATCCCTTAGCCACTCTGCGGCTGGCAATGCTTGCTCGGCCAAAATCTGTACCATCTCAGGATCACCCAGATAGTCACCGCCCTTTAGGGTATCCTTTACAAACAGGTCGATACTGTCTTCGATGCCCATCTTCTTCTGGACCCAGTTACCCGGCACGTTCATCTGACCACCGGTGATCAAACTGTTACCACCAACCGTTGGCATTTTTTCGATAATCACCACGCTAGCACCAGCATTTTTAGCCGTGATCGCGGCGCTGAAACCAGCACCGCCTGAACCTATGATAACGACATCGAAATTCTGTTCACTGGCAACTAGTTCTGCCGGCTTATCATTACTCTTGACCATACCGGCAACTAAGGTAACGCCAGCTGCGGTAAGAGAGCTCTCAACAGCCTCTTTAAATGCACCACTGGTGATCGTCGCGCCGCTGATGCCATCGACCTCGGTACTGTTATTGGCAATCATTGCATCTTTCATTTCGGTAAATACCGACGCCGCCAATACCTTATTTTCATGCTGTTTCAGGATACTGATATCGACCAACTTGCCATTTTTAGTTTCGGTCTGAACCTGAATTTCTCCATGCTTACCGAATGCAGAACCTTCGCTCTTCGTTAACTGGTCGCTCTCTTTAAGTGAGCAGCCCATGACCAGAGCGACAATTGCACTGGCGATAATTGTTTTTTTAATCACTTTGTTATTCCTATTAGATCAATCCGATATTAGAAGGTAAAACCAACCGCTACGCCATATTCGATGCCATCATTAGGCGCTGATCCCCAGCTATCAAAATGGGTCATGTGCAACTTGGTATAGAATGACTCCGTCATACTTGTCTTTAATGTGGTGATGAGCTGATGTCCGTAGCTGTCATAACCTAAGGTGCTCATATGGTCTTCATCACGGTCGATCTGCCCTTCATAGTTGACAGATAACGAATGCTTAAGCCCCATTGCAGAAAATGGGTAACTGGCATTAATCACCGCGGCATAACCACTAATCCCATCGAAATTTTCCCCGGTTGGATCAAAATGAGCAACAGAGTAGTTCAGACCGATACCGGCATTGATAAAGAGATCGCCATACTTACGGTTAGTGGTCACACCCAGATATAGGTTGTCTTCCATCACTGTACGGTTAGAGACCAAGAAATTCTGTCCCCATAAGTTGTAACTTGTATCAGAGATCTGCTTATCAATAATAAACAGGGACTTTACGGTCAGCTTTCCATCTGCACCGTGTTGAGCTTCTTTCACCTCACCTGGGTTCTCAAGCTTCACATAAGCCAATAGCGTACCCCAATCTGCTTTATTGAAATGTGTCAATTTAACAAAAGGTTGGTCATATGCCCCACCGTTATCCGACTTAGTATCAGAAGTGTGAGCCTTATATCCCAAATCGACTGATGTTGCTGACATTGCAGGCGCTATCACTAAGGCAGCTAATGCTGTGACAATTTGTTTTTTCATCAAAATATTCCTTATTTATAAGATTTCCATATAGGATAAATGAATAATTAATATTCTTTGTGAGCCAGATCGTGTAATAGTTTTAGTTCATATAATGTGTGTGGATTAGAGAAGTAAAAGAGTCAAAAATGCGTATTAAATATAGAATGAAGAAATATAAATAATAACCATGTAAAAATAACGTCAAAATAAAAATATCGAAAACCATAGATTTAGATATTTAAACCATAAATAAAATTAAGTCACTTATTAAATAAGTAACATTTAAATCTAAATATAAGAATAAATATGGAATTAACAGTCAGTGATAAGAATAAACTTTTAGAGAGGTTGTTAAGACAATGAAGTGCGTTTAGAGACTCTCACTTAAATATATAGTGGACACTCCATGCCCACTAGCAAACTGTCATAATCAAGATAAGACTCAGATCAAGTGGGCCGTATGATGAGCGTAGCCCTGAAGGAGTTATGTTCATTACTGGTTGAATAGTGCCAATTGAGCTGTTTTGCTAACCGTTCTACCAACATCAATCCCAGACCAAAGCCGCTGGAGTTATGCAGGGACAAGGGATTAATAATATCGATTCGATTGCCAGCCTGAACAATAGAGATACCTTTAGCGCCATGCTCTAAACTGTTGCGCACCAAGTTGTTCAAAACGATAGTCAGCGGCTCCTTGAGTACGAACAATTCAGTTTCATCGCACTTTAGATCGACCGGGACATCACTCCCTTGAGCGAACTTTTGATCGTAGATGATACTCTCCAACAACTTTGCCAACTTCACATTACTGCTGTCCATCGGGCTACAGTCAGAACTCATTAACCAAAGTAGTGTCTCGGTAATCGATTGCATCTGAGTTGTTGCCTGACTGGCATGTAAGGTAGGGCCTGTGAGTTTCCCTTGTTGCAGGGTCAGAATATCGAATGAAGACTGACATATGGCGATAGGCGTTCTGAGCTCATGGCTTGCAAAGCGCAGGAAAGAGAGCTCCCGCTGTTGTGCCTCTTTGAGCTGTTTGATTGAACTATCCAAGGCATCGACTATCGACTGAAGTTCGGCATAGCATTGTTTAGGAAAACGCAATTGTTGCATATTTTGCCAATCATGCTGCTTTATCGCGCGGCTGATCTGATGAACCGGCGAAATCACGCGGCTCTGTAGATACCAGGCCAGAATAGCGTTTACGGTGAATGTCATGATAACTAGCAGGCAGATAGCAGCCATATTTTTCGGCGCAAATACAAGATCGTGTGTTGCATTATAATGTAGCCAAACATAGCTCTCTTTACCGTTATCTCCCTGATGCAACATCAGGGCATCGATAAACTGCCCATCAGTATGCTGGTGTTTTACATTTTGTGGAGCATCAGGAGCAACGCCTCCATTAATCGCCTTAACCCTATTAGGTACCGACTCCCAACTGGGAAATACTGTGAGATTGTCTGTTTGAAATGTTTTATTTTTGGGAGTGGTATAGAGCTCAGCCGCTTGAGCAGCATTTCTCATGGTAATTTCATGCATGCTGAACATACCTGTACACATCATGCACAAGGGGATAAAACTATTGATGATTAAGGTTATCGCCAGAAAACATAAGCCATACACCTGATAAACACGTTTCAAACTGAGCTTAGGCTTCATCTGTGACTACCTTCAAACATAAGCCTATTCCCCTAATCGTATGGATAAGTTTTTGCTCGAATGGCTTATCGACAATTTTCCGCAGCAGATGAATGTGGCTACGCAAGCTATCGCTATCTGGCAAACTATCGGGCCACAGAATCCGTTCGATCTCCTCCCGCTCGACAGTTTCAGGACTCCGACGGGCCAATAGAGTCAGGATCTGCCATCCAGTGCGAGATAATAACAATAACTGTCCCTTTCTGTGCACATGATGTCTGGCAAAATCAAATTCAAGATCACCGATGGTAAGTATTTTCGGTGACGGACGCCTCTGAGATACGACCCTAAGACGCGCAACTAACTCAGCCATGGCAAAAGGTTTAACCAGATAGTCATCGGCGCCGACCTCAAAACCTGACAACCTATCCTGTAGTGTGCTCCTCGCGGTAAGCATAATGATCGGTGAGATTATGCACTGATCTTTCCACTTTTTACATGCGGTAATACCATCGCCATCTGGCAAGTTCAGATCGAGAATTATCGCGTCGAAAGTTAGACCGAATATGATCTGTTCAGCTTGAGTGAGTGTCTCTGCATAATCACACTCGATCTCATTGAGCTCCAAATAATGAATAATATTCTTGGCCAGCAGGCGATTATCTTCGACGAGGAGAACTAACATGCGCTATATAATTTCCAGTTGATGTGCTATGTGTACTAAATTAGCCCTGTTACTGGCAGACAATTTATTTCTTATGGATTCAAGATGATATTCCACACCGCGAACAGTAATATGAAGCTCCTGTGAGATTTCATGATTATGGAGTCCCGTCGCTGCCATTTTCAGTGCCTTGATTGCCGTTTGGTTAAATAAGTTACATTGCCGAAAAGGGTTTATTTCATTATGAAAATGCTCAAATAGACTCATCTGAGCTTGTTTAAGTGTGATCTCTAAACCAGTAGCATTTATTTCATCGTAGGTGTATTTAGATAGCAGGGTAAACCTACCTGCCCAGGCATCAGATGCAAAGTGTTTTAGCGGCCAACTCAGGACAGTGTTGACGCCATAACGATTAAAGAGTTTTTGAGCTTTATTCGGCTGGCCATTTTCGCACAGAATATAACAATAGGGGGACTCTAGTCGCAAGGCTTCGCCAAAGTTAATGTCCGTAGGCGCGATGCGTGTCACGTATTGCTCATGTAGCTGCTGAACCTTTGGTGATGAAGTTAACACACCACCACAGCCTCTAAGTATCCTCCGGGTCAACAAGCTCTTTCGGCTGTTCTGTAGATAGTCTTGATAGGCACTAATGGCGATTCCCTGAAACCAGAATCCTGCGAAGCCATGCTCAGCGAAAGGAGGCTTCATCCTATTGAGAATACTATCTGCCAGAATCCTACTTTGAGCGGGTTCGCTTTCCGACAATAGTGTTATTTTTTCCATCTTACCGCCATCTAATACGCAACCAGAACTATTCACGATGGCTTTCAGTCCAAAGTTACCTGAAAACAGTGACGAAAACCAAGTTGACTCAATTTAGGGTTACAATTTGTTAAATTTATGGCAATAATCTTACTCAAATAGCGTTAACCGATACAGCTTATTAATGAGGATGTTTTAACTACACAACAAAAACAAAAAATTTAAATTTATGATCTCCTATTTTGACGTAATTTTGACATTCCATACTTTATAATTATATGCAACTATATTTTTAAAATTGGATTGAATACTCGATTCAACATTAAATATATATCCGTGATGATTGCCATCCTTGCGTACTTTTTTACTAAAACCATTCAGATTCGGCATGCTGATATGATTTTCATATTATTGTTGAATACTGCTGATGTCATATCAACAGGCTAGGCCAAATTTATATTTGTAAGTTTATTTTTAGGTTGGCAACATTCACGGCTGGCAGAAAGTAGCGGATATGGATTACACATTTATTTAAAAAAACACCACAACTCGTAATATATTCAAGCTCATTTGGCTAAGCTGGGTGAGATCGCGAACGTTTTACGTACTGGATTAGTATATTTTTAAACTTAATTTGTTCAGTACGCCATCACTTCATGAATAATTTAAAGTGATTTAGTATTTAAATTATTCATTATGAGTAAAAAACGCACACTCTAACGGTCACCCTGTGTGGCTAATGCAGGACAAATTATTTGCTCCGTGATCGTTGTATATCGGGAAAGCATCTTCACTAATCCTTGCATCGAGGATCCGGCGCATTGATTCTATCCCCGCGCGCGCTGACGGCTATTGCTTGTACTGTACTGTGCTCAAGAACTAATATTATATGAAGTGTTATATGCTGCGAGGTAATAATTTAAATCAACATAACCAAAAAATCGATTGATAAATTTTAACTACACTATAGTTATTAGGACAGTTAAAAACAATAATTGAGGAAAACAAGGATGTTGATTATCAAATTTATTTTATTGTGTTCAATCGTATTTGTGTCCACGTTACATGCCGGAGAAACTTGGAAGATAACATCGCTAGAATGGCCTCCTTATGCTGGATCAAAAGTAGAAAATCAGGGACAATCAATTCAAAAATTAAGAAAACTGTTACAAAAGAAAGATATCACTCTTATCGTTGAGTTTTATCCTTGGAAAAGGTCTAAATATTTAGTAGAAACCAATAATGAATATATCGGAATTTTTCCTGCGTGGCCTGAAGATGTATTTGATGGGGCTATAATTTCTCCGGCAGTTGATTGGTCAGAAATAGCCATCTTAAAAATCGCAGACAAAGTCGTTAGTTTTAACAGTATTGATGAGTTATTTGAAAAATATTCAGTCGGAATTGTTAGTACTTACCACTATCCAAAAATTATTGATAACGCGATTAAAAAATATCCTCATAACGTAGAACGTGCGTCGAATGAATTATTGTTGTTAAAAAAACTACTAGCTGGTCGAGGAGATGTAGCGATTACCGATCCGATAGTCATGCGATACTTGTCTTCCAAAATAGAAACTGTGTCTATAATTATGGAAAAAGAATTAGTGCTAGCTTTCAGAGATGATGAAGAGAATAGGCAACGTTTAAAGCTGTTAACAAAACTATTGAAAGAAAATGAAGTGTTTTAAACGTTAATTAGCTAATTCGTACATGCTTTACTTACAAACGCATAATTTTCATTAGAACGATACAGATAGTTCACTCAAAGCGGTAAACAGCGCTTCGTACGACTTACGTCGCACACCCGACTTATGGTTATCAGGAAGAACGTCCTCTTACGATTCAGTGCCCATTCGGTAAAATCCGAATATCGATACATTGTCAAACTTGCTGCTTTATTCAGAGTATTAGAGTCATCTGGTGATACAGATGGTTCACTCTTATCGCGGTGAACTGCACTTCATACAATTTAAGGTCGCACGGACAAAAAAGAGTTAGTAATGTCTTAACAACTGGCGAAAAATAGCCTGCTATTTTTCGCCAGTTGATTAACTTGTTAAATTTCTATTGCTTTGTATATATTTACCTCGATGGATTCAGCAAGATCGCCAACAAATGTTCGTAAGTTTTTCAAGTGAGGTTGTTGCCCATGATATTCGTAAGCTTCTTGGTTTTTATATTTCTCAATCATTGTAAAAATATTTGAATTTTCAGTATCTAAATTGAGATGATAGCTTAAACAGCCTTCTTCATTTCTTGTTGGCTCAAGCATTGCAACTAAGGACTCTTTCAATTTTTCAATGCATTCCTTTTTCGCTACAAATCGAGCTATGCATATGATTTCATTGTTCATTTTTATTCCTGTTTATATATTTAACTGATAATCCTATCAGAAAACCCTCATTTGAAATACAAGTAAAAACGTTAACTGTACTGATCAAGCCAAGCTGGACACTTTTAGTTGAGAATTTTCAAACTCTACCGATGACAGATCACCATTAGCAGAATGAAGTCGCTCCAAGTTGTAATATTTCATGTAAGCAGTCACATCTTGCTTCATAAACTCCCTTGCTGGTTGAGCAACGTTAAAAATCCAATCGTGTTTCAAACTACCAAAGAAACGCTCAACAACGGCATTATCCCAACACGCACCCACATCACCCATACTGGCTCGAATACCATAGATCGATAGCAGCCTGCCGAACTGCTTACTGGTATACTGTGAGCCTCGGTCACTGTGAAATACCAGCCCTCTGGCCGGTTGGCGCAGGTTGTAGGCTTTCATTAATGCCTTGGATATCAAATCTGTAGTCATGCGTTTGTCTATGTGCCACCCAACAATCCGGCGTGAATATAAATCCATTACCACCGCTAAATACATCCAGCCTTCACCTGTCTTTAAATAGGTCACGTCACCCGCCCAAACCTCATTAGCTGATACTGGGTTAAAGTTCATGTTTAACAGGTTATCAGCCACTGCATCTGAGTGTTTGCGCTGTGTAGTCACTTTGTAAGCACGTCGTTGGGTAGCTTTGAGTCGAAGGCGGTGCATAATTTTACGAACGAGATAGCGACCAACCTGGTAGCCTTCCTTGCGCAATTTCTTCACCATTTCACGATTCCCTAAGCTGCCTCGACTTTGCTTAAATAGCTGTCTAACAAGGCGATAAAGCTTCAGTGTTTCAAGGCTTATCACGTTTGCTGGGCGTTTATGCCAATCGTAATAGCCTGACTTACTGACACTCATTACTCGGCATAATAGTGTGATAGGGAACAGGTTAGATTGCTGTTTGATGAAGCGAAATTTTACTTCATTTCTCTCGCAAAGAAGGCGCTTGCCTTTTTTAGTATTTCTTTCTCCATGCGTAATTCTTTGTTTTCTCTACGCAATCGTTTCAACTCATCACGCTCAGATTCTTCTAAGGTGATACCTTGTTGCAGGGCTTGGTGTTTTTCCTTCCAGTTGTAAAGCAGACTAGTGCTAATCCCAAGAGACTTTGCTGCATCAGCAACGCTATAACCTTGCTCTAGCACCATCAAGACGGCTTCATCTTTAAATACCTGCGGATAACTCTTATGTGATTTTTTTAGACTCATATCGACCTCTTAATTTATTGACCATACTGTCTCAAAATTAAGTGTCCGATGGAATTAGACCAGAACACACCAACTCATGAACGTCTATTCCACGATTATCTCGTGAAGTCGGGTGTTAAAGTCCCTGTAATTTATAATTGGCTTGAAGGCTATGGAATCGGAGGACATGCAGTTCTAGATATTCCGGGTCAACCGGGGTGTTTGCGATGTGCGTATGTTGAGCCGAATACTGGAATTCGCGGCCTAGCATCCAACCTCAATTTCATAGAACCCAACCAGAATGTAGTTAAAAACTACGCTGGATGTGGTGAGATGTTTATACCGTATGGCGCAATCAGCTCCACACAAACAGCGCTTATCGCAGTAGATCTGGCTGTCGGATATCTGGAAGGGAAGTTGACTGAGTCAACGAAAGTTAGTTGGAAAGGCGATAGCGTAGATGCAAAGCACGAAGGGCTTAATCTGACTCCAAGATATCAAATTTTCACATCATCTCTAAAGAAGCATCCTTTACGGCATCCTTTGTGCGATGTATGCCAGCCAAAGGAGTTCATCACTTATCAAAGCAAATGTGGAAAGCGCCTTTATTTGCCTCAGACTCTTCATCAAAAATTGTGTACCTACCGACAACAAGAACCAGAATCTGTGGAGTCAGCTGGACTTCTAATAGGGTACTACAACCAGAAAGATGAAGTTTTGATAGATACCTTTACTACTCCAAAAGCATCGGACCACAGAACCCGGACTACATTCAAGTTGGATTCACATTCTCATCAGGCTGAAATTGAAAAAGCCTATACTATATCAGAGCAGTTACTGGGCTACGTAGGAACCTGGCACACTCACCCCGAAAATATACCGCACCCTTCAAACCCTGATAAAACAGACTGGCGAACTCATGAGGAGGACAACTACGATCGTCCACTATTTTTTATTGTAGTAGGCATAAAGACTACGTCAGTCTACACCTTAGAAAAAGGGAAAGTTATCGAACTATCGATCGTTCAGGAGTAGCACAGTTAACTATGTGGAAACGCATTAAATTACTGTTCTCTATCGTATGATGAACGTCAACTTTGACAGTGGATATGATGTTAACCATCAATAATAATTAATTAGAAAAATATCAAGGAAAGTGAATGGGTAATAAAGTCGATCAGTTTTGTAATCAGGCATCTAGCTCTCCAATTGATTCTCTGGATAATTTTTATCATTTTATCACAAACCTAAAAAAGCTAGTAAATTGGGATGATGTGGGAATTCTTACTGATAACGATGGTAAAAATACCATCATTTTACTCAGCTTTAATGGAGAAGTAATTGCTACATTAAGATTGTGTTTGGAGCCTCATGAAAGCGTAAATAGTTTGATGGCGTTACTACCTGATAGCAAAGAACATGTTACTTACAGAAATATTCAAGGTTATCAAATAGAGAGTGATGATCTGTTGACACTAGGCACAATAAGTAGAATATGGGTTAAAGCCGCCAAGCAAGGAGCAGAGTTTCAAATTAATGAACTTGGAAATTTATTCTCACGGTTCGAAGATGAACGGAAAATAAAAGGCAGAGGGAAAGACTTTACTGAAGCTACTAAAAATATTGTTTGGAGAGAAAGCTATGGTCGCTGTATGTTCACCGGGTGTGGTGAAAAAATAGACTGCGATTCAGTTTCCGGAACGACTGGCAACTATGCTTATTTAGCTCACAACGTAGCGTCTTCTGAACAAGGTGCCAGAGGAATTACAGAACTATCCAATAAACTTTCAAACGATCCTAACAATATTTTACTTCTTTGTGACAAACATCACAGACTTATAGATAAAGTAGCAGCGAGTGACTATACCGCGCCAATGCTATCTGTAATGAAAAAAGAATTTAGTATTGTTGCTAATAGCTTGCTTGATGGCCTTAAATACCAGCCAATTCCTGTTTACGCAGTGCTGTGGCCAGTAAACTCCCAAACTGTTTCATCACCATCCTATCTTCAGATTGCCGGTAGCTTATCCAGAATTAAACGCAGGATGCACGAACAGATAAACATTTTGAGCGACAACGAAGACTTACTAATTAACTCTCCAGATATACTTTGGCAATTGATGCCTAATATAATTCAAAGTGCAGCGGACAAGATCATTCAACAAACAAAGGGGTTTGATTTCAATGCTGCTTTATTTGGCTTTGGTCCAACATCTGCACTTATTGGGTTAGGAGCTATGCTGGGTAATAAAAATGATGTTACTCCTATGCTACGTTTTAGGGAAAGTGGGAATTGGTCTTGGCCTAATGATGTTGCCGTAGGGAGTTTTTATGATATTGAAGGCCTAGACGATTTAAAAGAAAATGCTCATGTCATCATAAACATCGCCTTAACTGCCGAGCCCAAAAGTCTCATTGAAGCTTCAAAAGCTATCGGTGCGAAAAAAAATGCTCAGATCATTACTATAAGAGCCAAAAAAGCTTATATGGGTAATGGTGCAATTTCACACCCTGAAGATGGAAAAGCTTTGACTGTCGAACTCCAGTCTATTTTTCACAAACTAAAATCAGAGTGTTGTGTTCAAACAGTACACTTATTTACTTGCGTATCAAACGCAGCCGCTGTTTTCATTGGTCAGGCTTATGACACTCATCATCCAGAAGTTATCATTTATGATTTTGATAGCAGTACGATGGTACCAAGACTGCAATTGAAGAATGAGAACCATAAATGCCAAGTATCAACTGCTCAATAGTAAATGTTGTACATGGGAAGTAGTCCCTAATCATACATGACAAGCGCATAGAACTGATTGTAGCGGTCAAGTAAAATTGGCCGCTATAGACATATGGGATTGCTAGGTGCTGGATTTCAGCAAGAAAATAAGCCTCACTCTCGAATTTTTTGTCCATTGCATCCAACAATTCAACATTCAGAGTCACAACATTCTGAGTGAATGCTGTGACTTTATAGTCAATTATTTTAGTCGGGACATCGCTATAGCATCCTCACCAGCAGGAAAGCTAAATTGACCTGTTTGATCGGTTGCTGCAAGCCACACTGTCTCGGCTACGTCCGACTCTTTGGTAAATTGTTTTACTTGGGTAAATGAAGTAAATACTTCTTGGGCAAAATCGGCGTATGCTTCTGGTATCAATCCTTGCATTCGTTTTCCACTATTTGACGCAAAACTCGTTGTGGGTCCGTAACCGGGTTGCACAATTTTAACATCGATGTTAAATGGCTTTAATTCAAAAGCCAGAGAAGCAGTAAACCCTTCTATGGCAGTTTTACTTGCTGTGTATACGGCAACTAGAGGCATAGGTACAAATACAGCACTTGAGGTTAAATTGATGACAACCCCAGCTCCTTGCTTACGAAACATAGGGATCATAGCCTGAGTCATCGCAATCATTCCAAAGGTATTCGTCTCAAATACCTCGCGTACTGTTTTCATTGGCGTAGCCTCTAAAGTACCAAACAGTCCTATTCCAGCATTGTTTACTAGCACATCGATAGGTCCGCATTGTTCTAATACAGCAGCAATGCTCTCCGGACTTGTGACATCAAGGGCTATTACGTGCAAATTTTCGGACTGAGGAAAAATATCCTCTCGAGGTGTGCGCATGGTGGCAATTACCTTCCAACCTTTTGTTAAAAAATAATTAGCTGTTGCGAGGCCATAACCAGAAGAGCAACCAGTGATTAGTACAGTTTTCATTTGTATCTCCATTGAGTTAATTTTGTTGTAGTAAATGTAGCGAATATTTTTTGGACCATCTATAATCAATAGTTCTATTTTTGTTATCGAGAGTTCAAATGTCTGATCCACTAACTGAAGTTATCTCACTACTTCAACCGCGTTCTGTCTTTTCAAAAGGAATGAGTGGTGCAGGTGCTTGGGCTGTGCGTTATTCTGAATTTGGTCATCCCAGCTTTTGTGCGGTGCTACAAGGAAGCTGCCTTTTATCTATAGATGGGCAGCGAGAAATAATACTTAAAGAGGGAGATTTTGTACTATTACCTGGTACACCGAAATTTACAATGTCGAGTTTTGACTCTGTAACCCCGAAGTTAATAGACTCTAACGCCGCATCTTTAGTAAATGATGAAATTAGGCACGGTAGAATAGATGGCCCGCCAGATGTGCGATTACTTGGAGGATATTTCAAGTTCAATTCTCCAGACGCGGGATTACTTGTTTCTCTAATGCCAGCGATTATTCATATAAGTCAAACTAATAGACTCCCTGTACTAGTTAATCTCGTAAATGATGAATGTAGTAGCAGGCTCGCTGGGCACGACTTGGTGCTTAGCAGGTTAGTAGAAGTGTTGCTTATTGAAGCATTGCGTTCAACGTCCACAGATACAGCACCTCCGGGTTTACTTAGAGGTCTTGCGGATAAACGCGTTGCTTTAGCCATTAGGGAAATTCATCGTGATCCTGCTCGCACATGGACAGTGGCAGCCATGGCGAAAATATCTGCATTATCTCGCACAGCTTTTTTCGAACGGTTCGCCAGAACTATTGGCCTGTTGCCAATGGAATACCTGTTAACTTGGCGAATGGCTATTGCAAAAGATTTACTGAGAAGTCGTGAAATTGGCATACAGGAGGTTGCGGAAAAAATAGGCTACAACTCGGCCAGTTCATTTAGCACCGCATTTAGTCGCCACATAGGACAATCACCAAGCAGTTTCGCTAAAGAAAATCGCATAACGTAGTGCATTCAGGACAACTTTATAGTCAATTTTTGTTAGTAGCTTATGTAAAAATTCTAATTTCTCGTTAACCTCAGACAAATTCAATCTTGAACTATTGCGAATAAAAATTGAACTTATAGATATAGATAGTTCACACAATCTCACGTATCTTCCATTCTCTGAATTTAACAGCAAGCTTTTTTTAAAAAGTATACAAATTTCGTTTCTCTTGTATTTGGAAAATTAAGCGAGCCACATCAACAATTACCTTGGGAGCTGATGTAGTCATCGCAGTAAACATATACTGCCATGGTCCGGCTACAACTGGCATGGGTATGTTAAGTGTTATTCAAAAAGTTATGCACAGTCAAAGTTGCGCAATTGCTGACTCTGAAATGAAAGAGGCTGATGTATTAATATCCCCTGAAGTACAAATTTCAGGGATTTCAGCGAGCCATGAACAGGTTCAAGCTATTGTAGCGGGTTATGAATCGGCTCAAAAAATGTTGCCACTTGTGACTACCAAAATCTTAGCTTTAAGTAATAATGCTGGAAAATAAGTTACTAGTGATAAACAATAAACACAGTGTTTTTGTCTAAACCCTTGCTAGCAGTTTAAAAAGCCAGCAAAACAGCATTTGAATAATTTATGTTGTCATTGTCGCGATTAGAATAATAAACAATAACGTCACAGCATCATGTTTAAATTTTGTGACGTTAGAGTGGGAAGTTTAGATTTTAATTTTATTAAAATAAATAGCCCAAAAAACGTTGTTTCTAAGGTGGACTAAAAGTTGGTTCTATAGCTATAGAATTCCCGCAGCCTCAATAATTAAATTAGCAATGGCATCAGGTTGTGAAATTAAAGAAACATGGCTCGCTTTTAATTCTACAGTTTTAGCTTTCATCCTCTTTGCCATATATCGCTGGAGGTCTGGGTCGATTGTTTCGTCGTCATTTGATATCGCATAGAAACTCGGTTTGAAGTGCCACGCTGCATTAGTAGTACGTCCTTTTAACAGTTCTTTAAAAAAGGATTGTTGAACGGCATACAATGCTTTTGCCCTAGTTTCTGGTAAGTCTCCAGCAAAATGATGGATAAAAGCTTGCTCTGTCAGTCTTCCTTCTTCGCCGTCAAAAACTAGTCCACTGGACGCCAATGGTTTAGGAAACTTTGCCGCTAATGCTGAATAATCTTCTCCCGCATCTGGGGCACGAGCAGCTACATATACTAAGCTTGTGACATTTTTGTGTACTCCTAATTC
>TARA_R110001583_G_scaffold193788_1_pt1 | contig 31907 bp, 28 predicted proteins | sample TARA_R110001583 | Tara Oceans TARA_R110001583 (sample SAMEA4398432) | marine metagenome | biome: Polar Biome; feature: [MES] marine water layer (ENVO:01000295) within the mesopelagic zone...; material: water (ENVO:00002006), including particulate matter (ENVO:01000060) such... | reverse complement strand
ATCAAAAGTCCCCGCAAATGGCGAGGACTTTGTCAGCAGTCTGAGCCGCCTTGCATAAGCAGGCGGCTTTTTCATGATCCCGAGAACACCCTAAGCGGTGAAACAATCAAACAGACCGTTTCCCGGTCTTGAAAACATCCTTTTCAAGGGATTTCAGGCCAAAGCTGCCACGACGCGGTGCCGGATTGTCGTTGACATAGCGATCAGCCTTTTTGCGATCTCCGTCCTTCATGCGCGCACGCACAGCTTCCATTTCGCGATAGGCCTGACTGTTCGATGACGGGGCGGACATCCGCAGCCAGTAATAGGCCATGATATTATCCTGATCGACGCCAATGCCAATTGCATACAGGCGTCCAAGCGCTGCCTGCCCGTTCGATGATCCCTTGCGGGCTGCGCGTTCATACCAGCTTGCCGCACGTGACATATCCACCGGCACGCCAAGGCCATGTTCGTACATCACCCCGATCAGATGATAGCCCCCCGGATGCCCCAGCTCGGCCAGATCCATCGCAAGATCAAGCGCGGCGGCATAATCGGGTTCCCGATGGGCAACACCAAATATCAGGATTTGCGTCATCTGGTATTTCGCCGAGATATCGCCCTGATCACAGGCGTTCATCAACATCGTCCAGCCGCGATTAAACAGCTTCAGATCCGGGGAATGACAGAAATACATCGCCAGATTGGCCTGAGCATAAGTATCGCCCTCATTGGCGGCCATTTCAAACCAGCTGATGCTTTCGGCAATATTGCGTTCCGCGCCCAGACCAACACCAAGGGCATAGCCAAGCGCCGATGCGGCCTCGACACTGCCCGCGCGTGCGGCGCGCAGGTTATATTCAAATGACTTTGATGGATCGCGTTTTACGCCGCGTCCTTCAAGATAAAGATATGCCAAAACACTGGCAGCCGACGGATCATTGGCATCGCTTGCACGACGCAAAAAATCGACGGCCAATTCATCATCCTGGGGAACACCCCAACCGTTAAGGTAACAAACCCCAAGGTTATACAAGGCCGAAACCGATCCGTTCTCGGCAGCTTGTTCAAACCATTCGGCGGCTGTTTCCGAATTTTCCGGAACGCCCAGCCCCTTGGCATACAGATATCCAAGATTATTGGCCGAAATGCCTTCGCCGCCCAGCGCCTCTTCGCGGAACCAATACGCGGCTTCGCGGTACCACTGGTCACCTTCGCCAAGGTCCTCGGCAACACCGATTCCCTTGGAACGCATAAAGCCATAACAGATGGCAGCAAAGGCGCGACTCTGGCGGTGAATTTGGTCAAGAATTTTACGGGTTGCGACTTCGTCGCGCGGCATCCCGACACCCCGAAAATGCCTCAGCGCAAGCGAAAGCTGCGCAAAGATGTCGCGCTCGACCTTTGCGTCATCGTAATAGACCATTTTAAGTGCACGATCCATCACAGCACTGCTTTCACCAATACAAAAACCGCGTCCTACCCCACCCTAACGATGAAACAGGCCCTATAAAACATATACTCAATGTTAGTTTATAGCACTAAGCTGAGACTTTTCCAACTGATCACGATAGTTCGACAAAAATCCTTGGAAACTTTCAACTTCATCAACCTTATTCGCCAGCGTACGATAATCGATCAACCCCTGAGCTGGCGAAGAGGTTATCAGGCTGAATGCTTCTGCATAGGGGCTTTGGGCCATCACAATACCATAGCGTCGTTTTAACATATTCAGCGTGCGTTCCTGCCCGCCCATCGCCAGATTAACTGCCCAGTTCAGGACATAGCGCGCGCGCTCGTCCCCAAAGTCCTCGACCACATTGCCCTGATCATCGCCAACCAGACGCTGGAACGTTTCCGCCGCCGAAAGATAATCACGCGTCGCACGGTAATAATCCACTCGCAACAATTCGGCGTCCTTGGAAAAATCGCCTTCAAGCGATGCCATGGCCTCGGCACCACGATCCGTATCCAGCAAAGCCCGCGCACGAAGATGACGACGCTGCATTTCAAGTTCCGGCGAAATCCCTGAGTCCGCTGTTTTATCTAGAACCTGAATAGATTCCTCGGATTTATTATCAAGCAGATACACCAAGGCCAATCTGGCACCAACCCGGGCCTTTTCCGGGCCCGACAGTCGGAAATCGACCTGATGTTCCAAAAGTGCTTCGGCCCGGTCAAACAATTCGACATCTACCATACGGTCTGCCAGACGACGGATCAGCTCATCGCCCTTTTCCCCCGCCGGGGTCAGTTCCCGAAACTCGTCATAAAGCGCCACGGCCTTGATCGCCGAAATATTATTGATGTCATCGCCAAGATAAATATCGGCAAAGGTTTTATGCATCATATCAGTGACATCAGTTGCCGACGGGCTGTTCGGGAAGAAGATCGCGGCCTGACGCAGCGTATTAAGGCCTTCACGATACTGCTTGTTTTCGATCTGTAATTCACCAAGCCGACGCAACAACGCCATCTCGAACCCATCGCCGCGCCATGCAAATCGCAGCTTTTCAAGCTGCTCGATTGCATCACTCAGGGTCAAACGTTCAAGACGCATCAAAAGTTCGGTCCGGTCAAAGATCGCATGGGCGCGCGCCTTGCGGTTTTCGCCCTCGGCAACCTCGTCCCAAGTCGCAACGGCCTGCTCGAATTCGCCAGCCTCTTCTTCAAAGATACCTTTTAGATACTGAATATCCTTGATCTTGCTATCGCTCAGACCTTTGGTCACCAGCATCTGTTCGATCAAATTCATCCCGACTTCGGGGTTCCCGACAATCAACGCCTGTTCTGCCGCAAGCGGACCAAGGCGCCCCATCAGTTCGGGCGGGTAATTATTAAGGATATCGACACTGTCCAAAAGGTCGCTTGCACCATCATTCGGACGACCAAGCGCAGCCAGTGTCACCGCGCGCCATAACTGCATTTCAGGAATGGCGCGCAAACGATCATCTTCAAGCAACCGGGCAGCTTCGCTGTAATCACGGTTCAGGAATTTCACGGCTGCCTTCAACGCCCGGAATTGCATCTTCTGTGCAATCAGCGGATCGTCGCCTTCCATGGCCGACACAACTGCGTCCGCTTCGGGGCCAAGACCATTGGCCATATAATATTCGGCCAACACAAGGCGCGCCTTGTTGCGATGTTCATCACCACTGGCGGTCAAATTGTCACGCAGCTTGCCAATTGCCTTGTTGTAATTATCAAGCCCGCCACGCCGCCAGTCTTCCAATTCAAAGATCAGGCCTTCACGCCCGTCCCCGGCACCGGCACGCACCCCGGTTGCCGACGCCAAAAGTCGCGCCCCTTCCGGCGATATATTCAATCCATCTTCGGCTGTCACCACAACCGCCTGCCCATCATCACGGTTAGTGACCTGCACCGTTTCATTAACCGGTGCAACAACGACCCCCTGGATGGATGGCAAAACTTCGAAATCGGGATAACGCAAGGCGGTCTCGATGCCATATCCCATCTCGCGGGTTGGCACGACACGCAGGGAATCACCGACTTCGGGGTCTTCGATCGGGACTGTCGGACTGATATTCGTCAACGGTACGACAAGACGCGCACGGGTCTGGTTATCAAGTTCAATGGTCGGCCCCAGCCGTTCAATCGGCTGCATCGTCCCCTGTTGCAGGGTCACGGCCCAATCCCCGTTCTCGGTCGGGGTGGTATATAAACCGATCCCTTCGGGAATGGTCATGCGCAATACCGTGGCATAGGGACTATCGATCTGTTCAATCACCCCGATAATCTGTGCTGCTTCCTGACGCACAGTGCTGAGGTCCAGATTGGCGCGAACATCAAACACCATCCACAGGAAACCCGCACGTGACCATATCGCCGCCCCGCCCGGTTGACCGAATGGGAAACCAAGAACGATTTTTGTCGGGTCCTGATTAACGCTTACCGTCAGGTCGCCAATGCTTTCGCGTTCCGGTGCAACCGCATCAGGGATGATTGGCGTATCGGGCGGCTGTGATAAACCCTGGGCAATCGGGTCATTGGCAGCAACGGGGCCGCCGTCTGATGCTGCATCATTTTGCGAGGGTACAACCGGGCGCGGTGCGGGTGGTGCAACCGGCGCAGAAGGTGCCGAGGACGCAGATGACGATGCCGGGCGCGATGCCCCCGCCGTGGCATCCACCGGTTCGCCCTGAACCCCCATCAGGTCAACAACGACCTTATTGCCAGATCGAAAATGCCGCAAAGCACGCGGAGGGCTGGTTTCAATATCAACAGCAAGCGGATCAGTAGCACTTTGACGCAGGTTAACCCCTTCGGGCAGACGACGACTGACACCGATCGCATCAATCCGCGCCGGGTTGGTAAAGGCAAGGGTCTGGTTCCCCTGTGCCCCGTCCAGCGTATAATCGGTCCGGTTCGGCCAATCAAAAACCAATCGATAGAATGTCGGATGCCGCCCGACCCGAATTTCAAGTTCGGGTGCAGTTGTCGCCTGCTGAACATTGCCCGAAGATGCCGGGGCCGTGCCCGGACGGGTCAGTGGCGTTGGCAACGGTTCTGACGAAACTTCACCGGGCGGATTGGGCGCCGGGCGCGGCGGTGTTGGTTCAGATGTCGTGGGGACCGGACTAGGTGCAGGATCCGGGGTTGAAGCAGGTTTATCGAGAATATCGACAACCACATTTGTTCCGACATTGAAAACCCGGGCTTCGAAATCAGCGCGCAAAACAAACGCGATTGTGCGTCCATCCGGATCAAAGAATCCATCGCTTATATAATCGGAAACCGGTCCTAAAACTCCACGCATCGAGGCAACAAGCGGCTGGTCAAAGCGCACGACAAGTTGATCACCGATGATTTCAGCGGTGTAATTGACGGGCTTGTTCCATTGCAGAACGATACGTCCATAGCCACTATGTGCGCCCGAGCGGATGATCACAGGATCTGCCGCCTGGGCAAGTGCGGGACGCGCTCCCATCACTGGCAATACTGCCAGACTGGCCACCACAACAACGGTGGCCAGCAGGAGACGCGCTACGACCAAAAGCATTCTTACGAACCTCCGATCCCGCTTCCGCTATGGGGTTCAATAACAATGTCGACCCGACGAGCCATCGTAAAACGTTTCTGCTCGTCTGCCATGACCGGAAGCTGGTCGTATCTTGATGACGCAAATCCGTAAATATTTATGTAATCTGTATAACCGGATCGTTTTAACTCGTTGGCAACCGCAGCCGCACGAGCAAGGGACAGTTCCCAATTCGATGCATAAAGTCCGCGGCCGCTAACCGGGCGGGGATCGGTATGTCCCTGAACGCCAATCCGGTTACCGATATTTCGAAGAACGCCCCCCAGAACAAACAACGCCTGACGGGCTTTGTCGGTCATGTCCGGACTGCCACTGATAAACAAAATGTCGCCGGGCAGGGAAATGACAAGCTTGTCGGCATCACGGCTTAATGTCGCATCGCCAAGCACCTGATTGTCATCAATGGCGTCATCAATCACCGCACTCAAATAATCAAGGTTCATCGCCGGTTTGCGATAAACACGCGGAATATTAAGCTGGGCAATCGGCTCGTCACTGTCTTCGATCGGCGCGGGTTTGATCGATTGGGACAGCGAATCAACCACCTCGTCCCAACGGTCGATCTTAACCTTCGACATCGCAAACAACATGACAAAAAATGTCAGCAAAAGCGAAATCAGATCCGCAAGGCTAAGCATCCACGGCGGTGGCGGTTTGTTCCCGTCATCGCGCTTTGGTGCATCATCCATCAGCCATTCCCCCCTGCCTGCGGCCCCAGAGGAATGGGCGCATTAATCCCCGGATTGTTTGCCCCAGGCAACGGGATCATCATTTTACCGCTAGTGGTTCCCGACCCTATTCCATTGGATGCCGGCCCGGGTGCCGGTATTGTACCAATTGGTGGAACGGCACCAGTCGCCGGGGTTACAACCGGCTGTGGCGGTTCCTTGGGTCCAAAGTTCCAGAAGAACCGAAATGTCACAATGAACGGGTCTGCACCAGGATCAATCCCGACATAAAGATGCTGCTCCGGCGCCCCTCGATCAATCAGGTCGCGGGCAAACGCCCCGGCTCGGGCAATCTGAAGATTGTTTTCAATTTCGACAGTCCCCTTGGACCCGACTTCGCTTCCCATCACCATTTCCATTTCATAGGAGCTATAGCCCCCATCATCGGACAGCACTTCCGTAAGCTGGTCCATGAAGTCGCTTTGGCGTTCACGAATAAGAATGGAATTGTTATCGAAAAGCTGATCGACATGCATGATGACTTCCATCAGCGTGCCGGGCTGGATCACTTGAACTCGCACGACCTTGATCGCGGTCTTGAACAAAGAACCAAGCTTGTCTTGGGTCGCCTCTGCTGCTGCGACAGGCCCCTCAAGCGAGGTCACTGTTTGCAAGCTGGTTGTCGGGGGCAAGATGGCGGCAAAAGCAGAAGACAGACTTTCCTGTACTTCACGTGTTTTGACCTCTTCAAATGTTGAAATCGTATTCAACAAAATGAAAAACGCCAAAAGTAAAAGATACAGCGCAAGAAACAGCGCCACTGCCCCATTGGCTGGCGGGCTTGGTGGTGTTGGGCCGTCGTCCTCTATTTCTGCCATTGCAGCGCCATTTAGCTAAACATCGCGTCGATGTCAGCCTGCGAAACGCCCTTGCCTTCGAGCTGCGGCCCGTTAAGCAATGCATCGTCGCCTTCAGGCTCGTCTTTCTTGCGCGGATTGGATGCGGCATATTTGGCGATTTCATCCCCAAATGCCTTGACCAATCCCTCTACTCTTTCCTCAATCGATTTAAGGGCCTTAATCACCTTGGTCGTACGCTGACCGGTGATGTCCTGGAAATTACAGGCCTGATAAACACGCATGGTCGCACCTGTTACGATTTCAGCCTGTTCAGGCGGAAGAGTCGCAGCATATTCTTCAAGCGCATCCATCGCATCGAGGATTTCATGTGTGGCACCGGCGGTGGCATCGACAATTGCGTCAAGTTCGTCGGTGGCATTAGGGATATATTCCGCCTTGATATCGTCCGGTCGCAACGAGGCGATTTCGGATTTCATCTGGCGGATGATGCCCGAAAGTTCGTCCAGTTCACCAAACAGGCGTTTTTGATCATCAGACGGTTTGTCGCCTTCACTCATGAAACGCGACAACTGATCCATCAGATCAGACAATTGCTCAACCTTCAGGTCATCGCCATCAAGGCGCGCCTTAAGATCCAGTAACAACTGCCGAAGTTCATCTTTAGACGTTTTGGACATCGTGGTATCGCGGGACTATTGTCCCGCGCCCCTCATCAGAACTCACCAATAACGGTGGTGAGTTTACCCTTCAACGTCTCAGCATTGAACGGCTTGACGATGTAATTTGAAACACCGGCTTTTTTCGCCATCACGACGTTTTCGGTTTTCGCCTCGGCGGTGATCATGATGAAGGGCATATCCTTCAGCTTTGTATCAGCGCGCACTTCCTTCAGAAGCTGAAGACCGGTCATCGGCTCCATATTCCAATCGGAAATCACAAGACTAAACGGCTGTTCACGCAACTTGCGCAACGCCATGCTACCATCCGACGCTTCTTCGATATTGGTAAAATTCAGCTGCCGCAGGAGATTGCGGATGATACGCAACATGGTTTTGTAGTCATCCACAATCAGGATCGGCATATTCGGATCGACGGCCATTCACCACTCCATCATGCTATCTAATCTCTCATCCCTACCTTGTGAAACCCTGTACACAAAGTAAGGCCCCTATAATCGTGATGTACCTATTTAACAATGGTTAATCAAGGCTTTTCACAATTCGCTAATAACGTCCATCATGTTGATGATGCTCAAATAATCACCTGATTGGCAATCGATGCCCAAACCTGATGTCATGTCACCAGATCGCCAATCATGCCTTATTATTGCAACGGCAACATGTTTATATCCTGCTTATAGGCCAGTTCCGTTGTCAGTGCGCGCGCCCGGTCAGCATCCATATCGGCCAGCACTGCGGCGGTATTAGCTTCACGCATCCCAAGAGCAACCTGCAGCAAAATATCCATATCCAGATCGTTCCAAATCCGTGCAGCATCCTTAGGTTTCATTTTTTCGTAAACGCTAACCAGCTTCTTGATCCGGTCGGTTTCCTGCTCTTGCTTGGCTTCGACCAATGTTTCAATCGCCGTTTTCAGCGATTTCATTTCTTCGATCTTCGCATCAATCCGGGCTTCGGCAGCGGCCAAAAGGCTTTCGCGCTCATCAAGGCGCTGCTCCTTGCGATCCAGATCGGCGCGGCGCACCGAAAGGTTTTGCAGCAGATCAATCTCTTCCTGTGTAAACAGGGTCGGATCCCCACCCAGCATCGGCGGCGCATCATCAGAACCGTCTACCGGACCGGTGTCTTCCATCATGCCCATCGGGTTATCAAGCCCCGGCCCCGCACCAGCCGGATCTCCCGCCGCCGCCGGTTGCTCCTGAGCTTGCGCACTGGCCACTTGAACAACGCTGACACTGGGCGCAGTCGTAACATCGGTCCCTTTCGGCTTATCGGAAAACAGCCCGACGACCTTGACCGTCAAGACCAGAAAACCAACAAGAACGACCAAAGGCAGGATACGCACAGCAGACATTCATTCACCCGGTAGACGGGGCACTTGCGCGCCCGCTTTGAATTTCAAACCATATACTAACAGGTAGGTACGCGTTTTGTTTAAAAAAGCTACCCGACCTATTTTTTATCAAAACAACGCAATTATTTTCACATATAGCTATCGAACAGAACGTAACGCGGCAAGAAGTTCGCGCTCTGCCTCGGAACGACCTGCATCTTCATCCTGATCATAGGAAGATGAAACCGGCTTGGATACACTCGCTGCGCCAGCCCGCATTGCCTCAGACAAATCAGCACGTACACCGCCATCTGACGAATTGACAGGCCCGCGTTCGACATCACGAACCAAACGTGCGGCCAACTCCTCGGCCCGGGTTTCAACGCCTTGACGATCATCAATAATATCGTTGCGGTCAGCACGCTCGTTGTTACCAGAATTACCGCCCCCGGCAAAGCTTGCCGCCCCGCCGCCAAGGCCACCACCGGCACGACGCGTGGCATTGGCGTCACTTGCCGCCTTTTCCAACCGGTTGGCGATGCTTTCACCGCGATCAACCATAAAGGAAAGATCCTCGTTCAACGCAGTTGCCTGCTCGATATCCTCGCGCAGTTTCTCGCCTGATTGTTCGGCCATATCCTTTAACGCGCGGATCGATATTTCTGCGCGCTCATTCGCAGCATTGAATGCCGTCAGGAAATTCTGCATTTCTTCGCGATTGCGCCGGAAGGCCGCCAAACGACGGCTCAGGATCATGGCATAGGTGATGGTCGCAATCAGCAACACAATCATCACCAAATCAAGATAGATGGCATAGTCCATCAACTGTCATCCTCGTGCATGCGCGCCCGTTCACGAACCTGAATCGCGATCCGGTCGCCCTTGCGCCCCATCATCCCCCTGAATAAGGGGACATCCCCGCATCGCACCTCGACAGGCGAGGTCGGACTGGTATTAAGGACCAAACGGTTACCAACTTCCAGATTAATCACATCCCCCAGCGACATGACCTGTTCATCAAGCACCGCCAGAAGGTTTACATGGGTCTGCCACAACTCGTTCGCCAAGTGGTTTTCCCAGATCGAGTCACGGCCGAATTTCTCGCCCATGAACATCTGCAGCAACAGTTCACGAACCGGCTCCAGCGTTGCATATGGGATCAAAAGTTCCAGACGACCACCGCGATCTTCCATATCAATGCGCAGCTTTGCCACGATGGCCGCATTCGCATGTCGGGCGATGGTCGCAAAACGCGGATTGGTTTCAAGGCGTTCGAACCGGAAGGTCACAGGACTTAGCGGATCAAATGCCGCCGACAAATCGCCCAAAACCACATGGATCATACGCTCAACAAGGTTGCGTTCAATCGTGGTATAGGGGCGCCCCTCAATACGCATCGCCGCCGTCCCGCGACGCCCGCCCAGCAACACGTCCACGATGGAATAAATCAGCGCCGAGTCAACCGTCAGCAGCCCATAGTTATCCCATTCCTCGGCCTTGAAAACACCAAGCATCGCCGGCAACGGGATCGAGTTCAGATAATCACCGAAACGCAAAGACAGAATATTATCGAGCGAAACCTCGACGTTGTCAGAGGTAAAGTTACGCAACGAAGTCGACATCATGCGCACAAGCCGGTCAAAGACAACTTCGAGCATCGGCAAGCGTTCATAGGCCACCATCGACGAGTTGATGATCGCCTGGATACCCGACTGATCACCCGCGCCCGATCCGTCATCAAAACCAAGCAGACTGTCGATTTCGTCCTGATTTAGAACACGCGCGGATCCGGGGCCGACGGGTTCTTCCTCGCCGCCCTCGCCATCCTCGTCGTCACCAAGCATGGATTCCCATTCGGCGGCCATATCATCGCCGCCGTCGTCTCCATCATCACCGCCTGCCATGGCTTCCCATTCAGCGGCGAGTGCATCATCATCGTCTTCATCTGCCATCGGCGATTTGTCCCTGGCTCTTTGCGCAGCGGCTCTTTGGCCTGTGACTTTTTGGTTCGTAACTCTTTATTTCGCAGGCTTTACATTGTCGCCAGTACACTATTGTACCAGCATTTCCTTGAACAGAACGTCGTTAATTTTTGCCGGCTTCGCGGCCGCACTTACCCGGATCAACAATTCCTCGCGCAGGCGGAACATACCTTCCGATCCGGCGAGATCCTCGGGCCTTAATTCCCGCAGATACACCTGAAAGTTATCAACAATGCGCGGCATCATCTGTTCAATTTGCGGCAGCATTGCCTGATCGGCAACCTCCAGACTGACACGGATTTTAAGATAACTTTGCTTACCGCCGCCCGCGTTGAGGTTAACCAGAATTTCCGGCAAATCGACAAAGCCGACATTTTCCGGAACGCCCGGGGCTTCTTCGATCGCACTTTCGGAAATCACTTCCTCGGTCTGGTCATGCTCACCACCCCCCGTCAGCATATCGATCACCGGCTGCAAAAGCCCGGTGAAATACGCCGCCGCCGCACCGCCCAGCAACAACAGCACCAGCATAATGATAACGACCGGCAATTTCTTGCTGCGTCCGCCACCACCGCCATCCATTTCTACTTCGTCGACGTCGTCACCCATTGATCTGCACTATCCCGCATTCAACCCTGAAAGCCTGTTACCCAGCAAACACTATGCCGGAATGATCAGACATAACGGCTTGACGTTAAAATTCCGTTTCCCCGTTCATATCCATCTTTACATCATCGAACGGCGAAACGAGCGCCCCGCACCTTAACCAGATACCTAACCTAATATAGGAATGCTCGCGTGCCACTCTATCATGTCGCGCACCCATCTGTGCTTTTGGAAATTTACCCGGCAAGTTCTGGCGGCAAGTTCTGCCAGATCAGGCATAGATCCGCCCCGGCAATAAATGCCTGATCAATTTTTATCATTTACTTTCATACACTTAACATAACTGGCACGCCATTCGCAATTAGCTTGTCCAGATCACTGACCCGACTTGGGAAGTTAGAATATGGAAAACGTTACCTACATCGCTTTGTCGCGCCAAAAGACGCTTCGCAGCATGATGAACAATATCTCCCAGAACCTGGCGAACATGAACACGACCGGGTACAAGGAAGAAAAGATGATGTTCACCGACTGGATTGCGAAGAACAAAGATGCGCCGTTCCGCGGAGAGCGTGAGATATCGCTTGTCCAGGACATTGCGCAGTATCGCGACACCACCGTAGGGAACATCGAACATACCGAACGCCCCCTTGATGTGGCATTGAGCCAGCCGGACATGTTCTTTGCTGTTGAGACACCAAGCGGCACCCAATATAGCCGAAATGGTAATTTCAGCCTTGATCCGGGCGGCCAATTGATCACCAACGAAGGTTTCCCGGTGCTCAGCGATGCCGGGCAGCCCATCTTCTTTAACGAAGCGGATGGCCAGATCGAAATCAAGGGTGATGGCAGCATTTCAACCGATATCGGTCAGATCGCGAAATTACAGGTCGTGACCTTTGACAATATTCAGTCAATGAATGTGACTGGCAATTCACTTTACAGCATCCAGAAAGATGACCCGAACGCCGGTGATGGTGCACAACCCGTCAACAATCCGGGAATTGTTCAGGGTGCGCTTGAAAAATCCAACGTTAACCCGATCAGTTCGATGACCCAAATGATCGAAGTGCTGCGGACCTATCAGTCGGTTACGCGCACACTCGAAAGCGAAAATGAGCGTCAACGTAACATGATCAGCAAGCTGGGCGATATTCGCGCCTGATGAACCGGGCGCCCGCCCCTGTACTAAAGAATTCAAATGCGCCAATGGCGCAGACCCAGGAGACAGAAGATGCGCTCACTTGATATCGGAGCCCTTGGCATGCAGGCACAATCCACCAACGTGGATGTGACCTCGCACAACATCGCCAACATGACCACCACCGGCTACAAACGTCAGCGCGCGGAATTCCAGGATTTGCTCTATCAGGATTTGCGCCGCGCAGGATCGCCATCATCAGATACCGGCACAATCGTCCCTACCGGCGTTCAGGTTGGCCTTGGTGTCAAAACTGCGGCAATCGGTCGTTATATGGGTCAAGGCACGCTGTCCCTGACGGAAAACGAACTTGATATGGCCATTCAGGGCCGGGGCTATTTCCAAATCGATTTGCCAAGCGGCGAAACCGCCTATACACGCGATGGCACGCTCAAACTTGATGCCGCCGGTCAGCTGGTTACCAAGGACGGCTTTGCCGTTCAGCCGGGGATCACTGTTCCGGCCAATGCAACATCGGTCACAATCAATTCGTCGGGCGAGGTATATGCCGAAATCGACGGGCAGGTCGCCCTTCAGAACCTGGGTCAGATTCAGCTCGCCACATTCATCAATCCGGCCGGCCTTGACGCCCTTGGCGACAACCTGTTCCTTGAAACCGAGGCATCCGGCAACGCTAATACCGGTGTTCCCGGTGCTGTCGGCTTTGGCTCGGTTCAACAGGGATATCTTGAATCATCAAACGTCAACGTGGTTCAGGAAATCACCAACCTGATCAAGGCCCAGCGTGCCTACGAGATGAATTCAAAATCGATCTCGACCACTGATGAAATGATGAGTGCCGTTAGTAACCTGCGATAATTTTCCACACGATTAAGGCCGGGACTTTGGCCCCAAAAGCATTCGGAAAACAATTGCGCGGGCACCTTTGAAAAAAACGGTTGCCCGCGCAACGCGCATTTACGCGTTTTACACAGTTCCATGCTATAGTTGGCGGATGAAAATACAGAAAATATTCCTTGCCCTTATCCTGATGCTGCCGGCGCTATTGTCGGACCCAGCAAGGGTGCAGGCCCAGTCGTCAGCCATCCAGCAGGACATGACATCAAATATCCTGCTGCGGCCCGATGCAATTGTCGAAGGACAATATGTAACACTGGGGGATATTTTCAGCGGAATCGATCCGCAAATAAGTGATCTTGCTGTCGCACACGCGCCTCAGCCCGGTCGACAGACGGTCCTTGATTATCGCTGGCTTTACGGCATAGCCCAACGACACAATGTGCCGTGGCGCCCCCGCACAACAGCCGATCAGATCGTTATTACCCGTGCCAGCCAGACAATCTCGATCGATGAAATTTCCGATGCCGTCAAAGACGCACTGGTCCAGCATGGCATCAAGCCACCCTTTGCCGTCGATCTTTCCGGCGAAACCTTTCAAATCCACTTACCTGTTGATGTGCCTGCCATAGTTGAAATCACCGGACTTGACGTTAATCAGCGCACCAATCGCTTCATCGCCAATGTCACAACAGGATCCCAAACAGCCCAGCGCCGCACCTACCGCATGAGCGGCAGATATTACCCGCTGGCTCAGGTTCCTGTTATTATCGAACCGATCCGGCGCGGCGCTATCGTTCGCCCCGATCAGGTTGAATATCGCGACATGCGCGCCGAACGCGTTCCCGCCGGGACCATTCGCAACATAGATGACGTGATTGGCAAAGAAGCCCTGCGGCCAATCAAATCCGATGAGCCCCTGCTGTTTCGTGATTTTTCCAACCCGATCCTTGTCCGGCGCGGAGCACTGGTCGTCATTCGGCTGGTAACGGCCAATATGTCACTGACGGCACGCGGCAAAGCCCTTGAAGACGGATCTAAGGGATCAGTCATCCGGGTCATGAACTTGGCGAGCAACAAAACCATCCAGGTAGAAGTTGTCGCCGAGAACGAAGTCCGCGCCCTTCCTGCAATGTCGCAGTAAATCATCCGTCCCTTGAAATATTGCTGTAAAACAATTCACTAGCGACCAGGCAAGCTTTGCCCGCCTGCCATGTTACAATCTGGCATGGCGATTGCGTATATACCGGCAGGAATCCCAGGAGGAATAAATGCCCGGTAATCATTTCCCAATATCGATGCGCCACATGGCGCTCGTTGCCAGTTTGATCGGTGCAACTGCGCTGCTGTCAGGCTGCAACGCAATGAAACGCCTTTCCGAGGTCGGCGAAGCACCGAAACTGTCGTCGATTGACAATCCGACACAATCAGAAAGCTATCGCCCGGTCAGCCTTCCAATGCCTGCCCCGCAGGTTGCTGAAAGCAATCCGAACTCACTTTGGCGCAGCGGTGCCCGATCGTTTTTCAAGGATCAGCGCGCCAATCAGGTTGGCGACATCCTGACCGTCGTTGTCGATATGGATGACAATGCAGCATTGGCCAACACGACAGAACGGTCGCGCGCCAACGCCGAAGACCTTGGCGTTCCAAATCTGTTTGGTCTGGAATCCGAATTTACCAAAGTTTTGCCTGAAACAATTGATCCATCCGCAATGGTCGGCCTTAGCAGCAACACATCAAATAAGGGCAGCGGCACACTGGATCGCAACGAAGCCATCAATCTGCGTGTTGCAGCAATCGTCATCCAGGTTCTGCCAAATGGCAACTATGTCATCCACGGGCGTCAAGAAATCCGGGTGAACAGCGAAGTTCGTGAGGTCCAGATTGCCGGTGTCATCCGTGCTGCCGACATCACATCCGCAAACGAAGTTCAGTACGACAAAATTGCCGAAGCGCGCATTTCCTATGGCGGACGCGGCACGATTTCCGATGTTCAACAGCCGCGCTATGGCAGTGAGGTCCTGGACATCATTCTGCCATTTTAAATGGCATTGCCAATCTGCCCTTTCCGGGATTCCGACAGGTTACAGGCAATAAAACAAAGGCCAGCCATATCAAGGCTGGCCTTTCATGTTTCCACGGTCCGATACCAAACACACGAACAAACACCCCGAAACAGAAAAGACCCGGCTGCTGATTGCAACCGGGTCTTTAATCTTGGTTATCCCTAACCAGTATTCCCCAACAGAGCCTTGGCTTTTACCATTTGGCCGGATCTGTGCATGCGGCACGATCCTTTTGATACCCAACGCGATCAGTCGTCGCGGCGGGTTCGCTCCATCCGTTCGTGGCGTTCCTGTGCTTCAATGCTCAGGGTCGCAATCGGACGAGCTTCAAGTCTTTTCAAGCTGATCGGCTCGTCGGTTTCTTCACAGTAACCATATGACCCATCTTCAATTCGACGCAAAGCAGCATCAATTTTTGAAATCAACTTACGCGCCCTGTCTCGGGTACGGAGTTCCAGTGCCCGATCTGTTTCGGCCGATGCTCGGTCGGTCAGATCCGGTTCCTGAAGTCCCCCGCCATCCTGCAGGCTCGCTAATGTTTCCGAAGATTCTTGCAGCAGTTCAGCCCGCCAGGCCAAAAGCTTCTGTCGGAAATATTCCCGCTGGCGCGGGTTCATAAACTCTTCGTCCTCGGCGGGACGATAGTCAGGTGATAGCGTGATAGTCATGTACGCCCTCTATACAGGACTCATCGAACGCGCGGCAATATAGAGGGCGCGCGCAATGGGTGCAAGCTGATTGACAAAATAAATCTGATTTAGCCCGAAAGCCTTTATAACCTTCAGGTTTCAAGACATAGCCAATAATGAAATCATAACCTCAGGCAAGCCCCGAAACTTCAAGCTTCGCCAGCTCAACCTGCGCACGAAGATCGATTTCATCAAGCACTCCGGACAAGGCCGGGTCGGAAATGTTTTCTCGTTGCTGATCCAGCAACCCAACAAGCTCACGCAAACGCCCGGCTGGAATAACACCGCCAAGCAAGGCATCACGTAAACCTTCAAGCTGCTCAAGCAAACTTTCCGCGCGCAAAATTCCATGCTTTTCAGGAGAATCAAGTGCATCGCCGCTTTGCTGCAACGCCAGCAAAGCATCAAGCGCGCTGACCGTTCCCGTACTATGCACCCCACCAGCACCACTTGCACCACCCGCAGAATCGAGCGACCGAATAGCGTCGGAAAATCCACCGGCACCACCGCTGCCAGACGACTTTTTACGTGCCGTGCTGCTTGTACCTGTTGCCTTCGATCCGCTGACCTTCATTTTTCACTTCCGCCTGCTATGTGGTAAGCTTTCCGGATCCAGCCTCGCGCCCTGCCCCGGCATCAATCGGGGCCAAGCTGGCTTTTGATCTCATCCGATCTGCCATACGGCAACAATCCGGATGGTTCGAGTCTCCACCAAAGCGTGGATTGGCGCAACGGGAAAAAAATGCCGGGTTGGACGGGCATGACCACAATGACGGGGCCTTTTGCCTCCAAAAACCGTCCGCACCTCAATATTTTTCCTACACGCCCCGCAAAACACACCTGTTTCCGCCATCTGGCACGATTTTCGCAAAGTTTCAGCACAAGTCATTAGCAAATTGCGTTGGGCGGCATGGCTGTCCTTCGAAAGCGGAACAAAGAACATGATCAAACGTCTTGGCAAATATGTAGTGAAGGCAGCGACGATTGCAGCGATGGGCATGATTGCCCTGACGCACGTCGCCCCGGCACATGCCCAGTCGCGGATCAAGGATATTGCTGACTTCGACGGCGTGCGTGACAACATGCTGGTCGGTTATGGCCTTGTTGTCGGCCTGAATGGCACAGGCGATGACCTTGGTGATGCCGACTTCACACGCCAAAGCCTTGTCGCAATGCTTGAACGCCTTGGTATCAACGTCCGCGACCAAATCGATGATCTTGATTCCGACAATATCGCCGCTGTCATGGTCACCGCCACCCTCCCGCCATTCTCACGCCAGGGATCACGTCTTGACGTTGGTATCAGCGCAATCGGGACGTCAAAAAGCCTTCAGGGCGGGACACTTTTGGTCACCCCAATGGTTGGTGCCGACGGCGAGGTTTATGCTGTCGCCCAAGGCAATCTTGCCGTCGGCGGGTTTTCTGCCGGGGGTGCTGCCGAAACCGTCGTTAAAGGTGTTCCGACATCCGCGCGTATCGCCAATGGCGGTATCGTTGAACGCGAAATTGATTTCAACCTGAACTCCATGCAAGACATGTCGGTGATTTTGCGCAACCCGGATTTCACCACTGCGCGCCGCATCGCCGAAGCAATTAATGCCTATCTTGGCGAAGTCTCAGCACGCCCCAGCGATCCTGGCACCGTCCGCATCACTATTCCGGAACGCTACGACCAGAATGTTGTCGCATTGCTGACCGATATCGAACAGCTGCGCGTTGAACCAGACCAGATCGCCCGCGTTGTAATTGACGAAAACACCGGCACCATTGTTATGGGTGAAAATGTTCGCATTAACCGGGTCGCAATCGCACAGGGCAACCTGACCATCCGAGTTACCGAAACCCAGCAGGTATCACAGCCTTCTCCCTTCTCACAAACCGGCACAACCCAAACTGTGGATCGAACCAATGTGCAGGTTGATGAGGGTACAGACAATCAGCTTGGCGTCCTTCAAAGCGGTGTCAGTCTTCAGGAATTGGTCAATGGCCTTAACAGCCTTGGCGTCGGCCCGCGTGACATGATTACCATTTTGCAGGCGATCAAAACATCCGGCGCCCTGCAAGCTGAAATCGAGGTGATGTGATGTTGATGGATGGCACCAACGCCTTGATGGCGCAAGCCCAGGCATCCGCCCAATACGGCACACAGAACAATGTTGCTGATCGCGCAAGCCAGCTAACTGATGGCCATATCAAATCAGCCTCTGCAGCCAAGGAAGCCGGTAAAGAATTTGAATCGATGTTCCTCAGCCAAATGCTGAGCCACATGTTCGAAGGCATCAAAACCAACGAGACATTTGGCGGCGGCCATGGCGAAACCATGATGCAATCGCTGCTTGTTGATGAATACGCCAAGGAAATGACCCGCGCAGGTGGCATCGGAATTGCAGATGCCGTTACACGCGAAATCCTCAAGGTGCAGGAAGGATAATGACCATGTCCACCGAACAGATGGTGATCGAGCTGAAAAGCGTCACTTATGACCTCATTTCCCTGCTGGAACGCGAGACGCAGGGACTGCGCCAGCTCGAAATTTCCGAGTACGAACAATTCGTGTCGGAAAAATCTGCCCTGTCGATGCAGTACGAGCAGCTTGTCGTCAAATTGCGCACCCGTGGCACCGAACTCCGCCAACTGGCCGAGAAAGACAAAGCGGAGCTTCGCGAACTGCAAGCAGAATTCCAGCATGCCGCACGACGCAATATGACAGCACTTCAGGCCGCCAAGTCGACCAACGAACGCATGGTCAATGCGATCGTGCGCGCCGTCAACGACAAGGCCAATGAAAATTGCACGACCTATAACCGTTCAGGCCAGACCGGCAAGGCCTCCCTTGGGGGCTATGGCCGCCCGACCAGCAAACCCGGCACGTCTTACAGCGTTAACGAAACGCTCTAGGGGCAAAGGCGAAGATCATGTCACTGACCCAAGCACTCAACACCGCAATTTCCGGCCTCAATACGGCACAATCCCGTATTGCGATCACGTCGTCGAATATTGCGAACGTGAATACGCCCGGCTATTCCAAAAAAATTGCGGGGCAGGAAACGCTGACACTTGGCGGACAGGGTGCCGGCGTTCAGGTCGCTGACATTTACCGCAATGTGAATGAAGGTCTGGTCCGTGAATTGCGCGGCGAGCTTGGCAAAGAAGGTCGCGAAGAAGTCCGTTTTGAATTCTTCCAGCGCATCCAGACACTGTTTGGCACACCACAGTCAACAGCTGCAATCAGCCAGCGCATCAGCGATCTTGCCGATTCATTTGAACAATTAGGCAACACACCGGAACAGAACTCGCCACGCGTTGAAGCCATCGAAAGCGCCCTGCAGGTCATGGATTCCTTCGGCAATCTGTCGGATCAGATTCAGGACATGCGAGATGATATCGACGATACCATCTCAGATGACGTCGATACGGCCAATACATTGCTCACCGAGATTTCGGAACTGAACACCGATATCGTCCGTCTGAAAAACCTGGGGCAGCCGACCACCGAAGTACAGGATCAGCGCGACCAGAAGATCAACGAACTTTCCAAAATCATCGATCTCACGACCTTTACAAGGGGTGATGGCGCGATGGTTCTGTTTACGGCGAATGGCGCACATACCCTTTTGGATCGCACACCATCCACGCTGGCGTTTCAGCAAACCGCCGGGTTTGAACCGGGCACGGGTGGGTCGGGCGTTACATTAAACGGCACGGATATTACAGACACACTGCGTACGGGGACGCTTAAAGGTCTTTTCGAAATGCGCGATACCGAATTGCCGCGCCTTAACGATCAAATCGTCGAACTGGCCGGTGAATTGCGCGACGCCATCAACGAAGAACACAACAAGGGCACGGCCTTCCCGCCACCCACCAACCTGTCGGGCAACCGTATGGTCGCCGCAAACGATCCACTGACTGCAACCGGAACATTCCGCATTGCAGCTCTGGACGAAAACGGCGAATTAACAGCTACTGATAGCTGGTCGGATATCACACTTCCCACGACACCAGCCACCGTTCAGGGCATGGTAAACGCAATCAATGCATCCGATGCGGGCACCTATCTGACAGCATCGCTTGTTGATGGCCGCATGGTGGTCGAAGGCATCGACGGCAGTCGCATTTCAATTAACGAAATGACCAGCGCCATCACAACAAGCGACGGTCGCACCCAAGGCATGTCGCAATATTTTGGCCTCAATGATTTTGTTGCGACGGTCAAACGCTCCGATACCATGACATCTTCGGCAAGCGATAGCGCAACTGAAACTATTGGCGCAACTGCCAGCTCTTTTGTGATCAGTTCTGGCAGTGGTGTTCTGACCACACCGGGGATTACCGTCAACTACACGGCAACAGATAGCCTGACAGATGTACGAGATTCAATCCGCACAGCCCTTCAGGGGGCGGGGATGACGGCAGCCGATGCTGCCGAAACCGCCTATCTGGTTGAAGACGGCGACCGTTTTCGTCTTGTGATCAGCTATTCATCAAACATGACCATTACCGATTCTGGCACAATGGCCAGTAAAATTGGCATGACCGAAGATATGCCCACCCTTGCCGGAAACATGGATGTGGCTGCCAATATTCAAAACGACCCGGCACGCATCGTGCGCGGACAAATGAATGCCGATGTTTATGAAACGACGACACCGGTCATCGATACAACAACGGCAATTCCCGATCTCGGCCCGCTTGTCCCACCGCCGGTCAACTATACACTGACCGTCAGTGGCGCCTTCACAAGCGTGAATATCGACTATGACAGCAGCACGTCGCTCGAAGATATTGCCAATGCCATCAATAACAGTGCGACCCTGACGGATAACAACATTACTGCCGAAATCGTTTTTGACAGCAATCTTGGCGGTTATCAGCTGCGTGTTACGGATGCTGATGGCGACCCGTTCTTCTTCCAGGACAGCGGCGCAGGTGTTGGTGACAGCCTGACCGAGGTTCTTGGCTTGGGCATACAATATGGCGTTCATGAAGGTGACAACAGCGCCGCCCTGGCACTCAGCAACACCTTTGAACGGACCGATATCAACTTCGAAGCGGCTGGTGGCTTATCCGCCGAACGCACGTCACTGACCGATTTTGCGGCGGGCCTCATCGCGACGACCGCCACCAAAGCATCCGTTGCCGAAGGCAGCTATGAGTTCCAGTCAAGCCTTGTCGGTGATCTGAGCAACCGAATTCAGAACGAAGCCGGCGTCAACCTTGACGAGGAAATGTCGGACCTGATCATCTTTCAACGTGCTTACAGCGCATCCGCCCGTGTTATATCCACGGTTGATGAATTATTTGATGCATTGCTGAATGCAGTTTAAACTGTCGCAGGACATTGTGAGGATAAAATGGTAACCCGCGTAGCGACATACACCAGCCATACATTGCTGTCCAACTTGGCGCTCAGAAATGCTGCCAATGTGACGGACCTGAACACGCAGGCATCAAGTGGATACAAGTCGCGCAATTATTCCGGCATTGCCGATAGTTCCCAGCGGCTTTTGAACCTTGAAGCGGAATATACCCGCACGGAACAGTATCTGCGCAACACGACCCAGGCCAAACTGCGTCTGCAGAATATGGAAAGTGCCGTCGATACCATGTCATCGATCGCCGTCAAGATTAAGTCCCTGCTTGTCCAGTCGCTCAGTGCGAATCAGGCCGACGACGTCAATCTGGACAACGAAGCAAAGCAAGCGATGGAGCAGATTTCCAATCTGCTCAACACCAATCTTGACGGGCGCTATCTGTTCGCGGGTGGTCGGTCAGAACTTCCTGCCGTTGATATTGACAAGATGTATGCCCCGGACAATTACATGAGTGAGTCGGGCGTAACCCTTACGGACGCAACCACACTGGCATCTCTTGGCGTTACCGATGGTGAAATTCAAATTGTCAGCACCGATGTCAATGGCGCCAGTTCAACCTCGACGGTCGATTATGATCCAACGACATGGACGATTGCCGACCTGCGAAATGCGATCAACGGCAATACAACAGATGGTGCAATTGCGACATTGCGCGGCCTTGACGAACATGAAGGCCCGCGACTAAATATCGAGAATGTCGGAAACGGCACCATCACAATCACCGAAATTGCCGGTGGCAACATTCTTAATGCGTTGGGAATGACAAAGATTCCCAATCCGCGCCCCGACACATCCTATTATACCGGCGATCAGCAGATCCTCGAAGCACGTATAGATGATCAATACGATGTCTCATATGGTATCCTTGCCGACGACCCGGCATTCCAAAGCCTGATCCAGGGACTTGGTATTGCCGCCGCCACAACCGACCAAGATGCCCTTAATGTGGCAATGGGCCACATCTCGGATGCCATAAACAACTTGCCTAATATCCAGGGCAAAATCGGCCTAGATATCGCAAATATCGAACGCTTCGAAACCCGACACGAAGATTATAAAATTTTCGCAGCACAGGCGATCTCGGATATCGAGACTGTAGACGTCCCGCTTACGCTTGCAGAATTGTCTCAATACGAAACGGCTCTACAGGCAAGTTTTATCTCTATCTCTAAATCGTCAGATTTATCATTGGCTAACTATTTGCGGTAATTATCTCTTCTTGGGGTGATGCTAAAGCCTAACCAAACAGGGCCGCTTTAGGCCGACATTTTATAAAGCCGGAGAAAATCGGTCATGGATTCCGACAAAGTCGCCAAAAAAGAAGCTCCTGAGTCTGTACTCGTAGAAACACGCTTTGGCGACATAGAGTTTAGCTGGGACAAAGGCATTTATATGCCGATAGGTCTGCTCGGCTTCCCTGAACATCATGTGTTCGGAATTGCCAGCATTCCCAACACATCACTGGATCAGTTCAAGCTTTACCAAAGCCTGACCGACGCGAACCTATCCTTTATTGTCGCCCCTTATAACATGGAAAGTGGCGTCTATTCCGATAAAGACTTGGAAATCGCTATGAAAAGTCTGGCGATCGAGCAAAAGGATGCTGCGATCATCATGGTTGTAACCGTGCGCAGCGCGACCGACGGCAAAGGCATTACAATGTCAACAAACCTTCGCGCACCCGTCCTCATCGATACGGTTCGCCAGGTTGCCTGGCAGCACATCATGCCAAACGACAAATATTCGGTCCAACACGACCTGTAATTTTTGCCTAGTTCAACTGGCACGATCTTTGCTCATTAGGTTTTCAAGGCAATGACGCCGACGGATCGGATGGCTTAGAGCCATTCTTTTAGATCCATGTAGGAGGGAAAAATGGCTCTAAATATTATTTCCAACTATGCCGCCAACGTTGCTCATCGTAACCTGGCGGCTTCGGATGAAATGGCGACCCGTTCGCTATCCAAACTGTCGTCTGGTACGCGTGTGGTTTCGGCGCGTGACGATGCTGCCTCGATGGCCATCGGCGCGCGTCTGAACGCAACGACCCAGGCTTTGAAAACAGCAACAGTTAACGTTGGCCAGGCCAACTCGATGTTGCAGATTGCCGATGGCGGCATGGCAACCATTGATGATATTCTCGTTCGCATGAAAACGCTTGCGGTTCAGTCTTCCTCGGGCAACCTGTCCGATACTGAGCGCGGCTTCCTGAACGACGAATTCACCCAGCTTCGTGACGAAATCGACCGTATTTCCTCGTCCACCAACTTCAATGGCATCCAATTGCTTGGTGATGGTGGCGATGTCGCCCTGAACTACACCGACCTCGAAGCAGGCGGACAGGGCGAGGCTATTACTGCCCAGACCGGCTTTGATGGTATTGCTATCACCAATAACAATCTTTGGGCTTCAGACGGTGAAGACGACGGCGTTACCGACAATAACTTTACCATCTCGATCAACGAAGTAACCGTTGGTGCCGGCACCCAGATTATCATGACGGTTACCGCAAACGTTGACATCACTGCTGGTGCAGATGCTGCGTTGACCCAGTCGATTGATGTGACCGACTACCTGACGGGTGGTTCCAAGGCGATGTCGGCTGGCGACAAAGGCACGCTTAATTTTGACGAACTTGGCCTGTCAATCAGCATCAACAACAACTTCACCGCTGCGGTTGGCGTTGTTGAAGGCGGCACGGGCGGCAACACCGATTTCGGCACCACCACCGCGACTTATGGCGGCAGCGTCATCGACACGACAAACAACACGATTTCGATGGCAGCGGACAATGGCCAACAACTGGCAACCAGCATCGAATTCCAGGTCGGGGCAGGCAACACTGCGAATGACCGTTTGTCGATCTCGCTGACTGCGGTTGACTCCGCAAGACTGGGGACCGGCTCTGCAAATACCGAGACCAGCCTTGACGACCTGGGCGCCAACGCGATTGATACCGCTGCCGGCGCACAAGAAGCTGTTGAAGTTGTTACCCGCGCAATTGACGACCTTCAACGTGCACGTGCTGGTATTGGCACATATCAAAACCGCCTGGACTTCGCCGGTCAGAACCTTGCATCGACGCAGGAAAACACTGAATCGGCTCGCTCCACCCTGCTTGACCTTGACGTCGCCTCCGAGATGACCTCGTTCACCTCGAAACAGATCTTGGTCCAGTCCGGTGTGGCGATGCTTGCCCAGGCGAACCAGATGCCGCAGAACCTGCTGCGACTCCTGCAAGGCTAATTTTGCCTATCTGACATATCTTGGATATCAAGGCGGTGGTTATTTCCACCGCCTTATTCTGTTGCGCATATTTCCTCTGGGATCCAAACTCATCCACACAGCAAACCCCATACACAAGTATATATTTCGATTCGTCAAAAAGCCCTCAAACATCCTATGCAATGGCCAATTTAACACACATAGGTTGAAAACCCCAAAGCTGATTTTTGCCCCAATATTAGTCAACCTTTTGTTTTATATGTTTTATTTTCTCTTAAACATTTCGCTGGACTCTGCATCCAGCCATAGGTATATTTTGAGGTAGAAAAACGAGTTTTCTCTGATCAGGAAGATCTTTGAAAACTATCTGGCGCTGTTGCCAGGTTCAAGAACGGCACGATGCTGTTCCGAGCTGTCCATGTAGGAGATTCTAAAATGGCTCTTAATATCATTTCCAACTATGCTGCTAACGTTGCTCACCGTAACCTGTCGGCTTCGGATGAAATGGCGACCCGTTCGCTGTCCAAGCTGTCGTCTGGTACGCGTGTTGTTTCTGCACGTGATGATGCTGCCTCAATGGCCATCGGTGCACGTTTGAACGCAACGACCCAAGCTTTGAAAACAGCGACCGTCAACGTTGGTCAGGCCAACTCGATGTTGCAGATTGCCGATGGCGGCATGGCGACTGTTGATGATATCCTCGTTCGTATGAAAACGCTTTCGGTCCAGTCTTCTTCGGGCAACATGTCCGATGTTGAACGTGGCTTCCTGAATGATGAATTCACCCAGCTTCGTGACGAGATCGACCGTATTTCTTCGTCCACCAACTTCAACGGCATTCAGTTGCTCGGTGATGGTGGTGACGTGGCACTGGAATATGGTGACCTCGAAGCTGCTGGACAGGGTGAAGCAATTACCGCCGCAACCGGCTTTGATGGCATTGCCATCACCAATAACAATCTTTGGGCTGGCGATGGTGAAGGCGATGGCGTAACCGACAACAACTTCACCGTCTCGATCAACGAAATAACCGTTGGTGCTGGCACCCAGATCATCATGACGGTTACCGCAAACGTTGACACCACCGCTGGTGCCGATGCTGCGTTGACCCAGTCAATCGACGTGACCGACTACCTGACGGGTGGTTCCAAGGCAATGTCGGCTGGCGACAAAGGCACGCTTAACTTTGACGAGCTTGGCCTGTCAATCAGTATCAACAACAACTTCACCGCTGCGGTTGGCGTTGTTGAAGGTGGCACGGGCGGTGACACCGACTTCGGTACCACCACCGCAACTTATGGCGGCAGCGTCATCGACACCACCAACAACACGGTTTCGATGGCCGCTGATAGTGGCCAGAAACTCGCAACCGCGATTGAATTCCAGGTTGGTGGCGGTAATACCGCGAATGACCGCCTGTCGATCAACCTGTCAAAAGTTGATGCGGACACATTGGGTACCGGCACTGCTGGCACCGAAACGAGCCTCAGCGATCTTGGAACCGATGCGATTAGTACCGCAGCTGGCGCTCAGGAAGCCGTTGAAGTTGTCACCCGCGCAATTGATGACTTGCAGCGCGCACGTGCTGCGGTTGGTACCTCTCAGAACCGTCTGGACTTTGCCGGTCAGAACCTTGCATCAACGCAGGAAAACACTGAATCGGCTCGTTCTACCCTGCTTGACCTTGATGTTGCTGCCGAGATGACTGCGTTCACCTCGAAACAGATCCTGGTTCAGTCCGGTGTTGCGATGCTTGCCCAGGCGAACCAGATGCCGCAGAACCTGCTGCGTCTCCTGCAGTAATCCGGATATCCGTAGAGGGATGAGAGACTTTCTCTCATCCCTCATCCGGATTATCCTTTGCCAGACTCATGGCATAGGAGGACCAAATGGAATTAGTCAGCACCTATCAAAACCAACGTTCGACCGGCCCCGTATCCGGTTCAGCACCTTCTTCATCAGCGTCATCCGCGTCCAATAATGCTGGAAATGCGCTGATATCGGTGAAATCGCCGTCTTCGGGCGATGCAAATAGCGCCCCGGCAGATGCCGGACAGAAACTTCAAGCTGCACTTGCAAAACTTGATATTCCAGAACTTAACGATGCCAATGCCCGTATCGAACTGAATTTCAATCAGGATACCGGCCGGGTCGTTGCGAAAGTTACAGATAGATCAAACGGCGATGTTCTTCGTGAAATTCCGTCAAAAGAGCTGCAACATCTTTTCTCGCAAATCCGCGAATACCTTGGCAGCGTTGTTGACGAAGAAATCTGATTAAGCGATCGGGCTTTCCGACAGAGGCACACTTTTTGCGTATAGAATCGCGTTAAGGCAAAAAGTGAAATATTTGCCTACCGATGTGCCCAGGGAGCTAGGCAAATGAGCAGCGTAAACCTGAACAATATCTATGTTGGCGACAACGGCCGAATTCAACTTTCGGGCGGTTCGTCAAATATCGACTTTGTCGATGTTGTTGACAAGATGATCGCTGCGCGTCGTCTTCCCGCGGATTCTCTGGAAACTCGGATCGAGTCCAACGACGACAAATTAACAGCCCTCAAAGATCTTCAGACACTGATTGGTACCCTTAAGGATTCGATGGCCAATTTGTACGGGGCGACCAGCTTCGACAAATCAAAAAACATCTTCGAATCCAAACAGATTTTTGCATCCACAGACAGCTCAACCTTGGCAGGTGAACTGATTGGCATTACTGCGTCCAATGCGGCCTCCACGGGTTCCTATACGTTTGAGGTCGATCAGGTCGCAACAAAACACAAACTGTCAACCGATACCCTTGCCGTTGCCGCCAGTGCAGATATCACAGGCATTACCGGCACCGGTCAGTTTACCCTTACTGGCGGCATCGGAAGCTCCCAGATCACTGTGGCAGCCGAGGATACCCTGCAAGACATCCGTGACAAAATTAACAACGCCAAAGACAACACCGGTATTCAAGCCTCTGTCATCAAGGTTTCTGCAACGGAAAGCACATTGATCTTGACCTCAACATCCGAGGGTGAAGACAACCGTATGTCCTTTAGTGATGACACCGGAAATGTGCTGCAAAGCCTAGGAATCTTGACTGATCCAACAACAATCAATGCCGCAAATGTTATTGACAATGGCGACAATGCCTCGATCAAACTTGACGGCATTTCCATTACCCGGTCGTCAAATGAGTTTTCCGATCTTGTCGACGGTCTAAGCATCTCTCTTTACGATGCGGAACCTGGTACAAAAATTACCATCGACGTTGAACAAGACCTTAATCAGGCAAAAACAGCAATCATCGATTTTGTTGATGCTTATAACGCGGTTCAAACCTTCATCAACGAAAAGACATTCGTTGATGAAACCACAGGAGAAGCGTCGGAAGATGCTATCTTGATTGGGAATTCAACAGTTAAAAACATTGAATCCTCCCTTCAGCAAATTGCCGGAACCTTTGCCAAAGGCGTGACCGACCGTGCGGGCAAAGATGATTACTCTGTTTTGGCTGAAATCGGTATCGACTTTGTTGCCTATGGCACCAATACAGATCCGTTGCTCGACAATACCTTTGTCGTCGACGAAACAAAGCTGAACGCTGCCTTGCTCGACGAGCCTACCGAAGTGATGGAGCTGTTCCTGTTCCGCGGCAAGTCAGACAACTCTGATTTGACCATGACGGGCTTCAATGGGAAGACCAACGCAGCACAGTATGATTTCAACATTGATGCATCTGGTGGCATGATCAACAGTGTCACATATGACATTACGATTGATGGCGTTACGACAACTGGTAAGAATGCAACGGTCAGTGGAAATTCAATTACGACCACAGATGGGCTGCGCCTGTTTTACGGTGGCGATAAAACTGCTGCAGACACAGCATCCGTAACCACCAGTGCAGGTATTGGCGCCCAACTTTATTTCCAGCTTGATTCTCTCCTGAAGGAAGAAGACGGTGCGCTAAGTCAGGAAATTTCAGCCTTTGAAACCCAGAACACGTCCTATCAGGAAAAAATTGACCGCATTGATGAACGCTTGGAAAGCCAGCGCGAAAACCTTATGGATCGTTTCATCGCCATGGAAACATCCCTCGCACGCATGAAAACCATCCAAAACTCTCTCGACGAGTTGATGGCATCAAGCAGTGATAGTAGTTAACTTTTTGCCTCAAATCATGCACACTGACAGGACGCCTAGCAGACCAAGGAGTGTAGCATGAACGAACGTGCAGCACAGACGTATAAGAACCAGCAAGTCAACACAGCATCACCGGCCAAAATGGTTTATATGTTGTTTGAAAAGACTTTGGCATGCTTGCAGGAAGTTCTCCGTGCCATTGAAAGCAAAGATATCCAAAGCCGATGCAATGCCAATTGCAAGGCGCAGGAGCTGATTGCCCATCTGTCGAATACACTTGATATGGATCAGGGGGGCGAGATTGCGACAAACCTTGAACGTCTTTACGCCCATTGCATGATTCGTCTGATGGGGGTTGATCGTCACAATGATCCAGAAGCCGCGAAAGAGGTCATCCATCTTTTGACACCGTTGCGCGATTCCTGGGCCGCCCTTGCTGACAAGAGTGAAAATGAAATGCGCCAAGCGATCATGACAGCACAGCAAAGCCAGCCTCAGCCACAAATGCAACCCGTACCACAACCACAGCCTCAATCGGCAGGAAATGGGGATGAAAATCGCCCGCGCTCTTCGGGCCTGTCAATTTCCGCCTGAGATTCCATATATTCCGTATCAAAAGCTCCCACATCATCGGGGGCTTTTTTTGTTATGTGACCTTCCGGCAAAGACAGCTCGGCAAAAAATGCCCTTTTATTCAACCATCGATTAAGTAGCTGATTTTCTGTATGAATCCTTAACGATCAAAACTGGCCCGTCTTTTGCAGATGTTGTGACACTGTTTTGAGAAGGACCATGTCATGAACAGCTCTGCGATTACCAAATCGGCATCACCTACCATATCCATTCCAGGCCAGACTGCAGCTGCCAGCAGCGATGTGTCCTTTGGCAACGTGATGGAGCAAATCACGGATAACTGGGCAGACCGCAACACCCAGATCCGTCATGACGCGGCAAAAACTGCCCAGCTGCAGACCCGCGACAATACGGATGCAAGGCGCAACACCGGCGCCGAAAAGACATCGCGCGACGATTATACCAGAGCCGATGCATCCCGTAATGATACTCGCACCAATAAAGGTGATCATAAAACCTACGACGATGTCGACGCCGCTGGTTCGCGTGACGACACCCAGCACGATGATCACCGTGACGTTGCCGGTTCCAAAAATAATCAGGGCCGCGACGACCATGATGCACGCGAAACCGATAGCAGAGCAGAAGGCACTGACGCCCAGTCTGATCAGCCTAAAGAAGTCGTCAGCGCCGATAGCGACCAACAGATCGCCTCAACAGACGACACAGCAACCTCTGCCGACCCGGCACAGCAGGGCGATCAGATTGTTGACCCGAATATGGCGGCAATCCCGGGCATCAACCCAGCAGCACAGCAAGCAACAGTACTGGCCGGAGCACAGGTAAGCAGTGCAACAGCTGCAAGCGCCTCGGCCCAGCCCGTTACCGGCACCCCGGCACAAAATGCCGAGGGCACGACCGGTGGCTTGATGAATTCAACCGCCCTGTCGCAGCCCGCAGCCGGCGCGACGGCGAAATCGGCATTGAACGGTCAAGACGGCAGCACCGACGCCGCTGATAACAATGACAGCTTCATCTCTAAAATCGTTGACGCAATGAGTGGCGAACGCAGCGTCAAGGCCGGAACCGAAACCGCAAATGCCGGAACCAATGCCAACACATCAAATACAAATGGCAACGTCACTACCGGTCAGCAAACAGCGGCAACTTCCGGCCCGGCAAATGGTAGCAATCAGGCAGCACAACAAGTATTGGCCGGCGCGGCCAATATGCAAACCGCACAACCCAACGCACAATCACAGTCAGCAGCAACCGGTAACGCCACAGCCGCTATCAGTGCAACCGGCAACACCGAGGGCAGCACACAGGCAGCCAATGGCCCGCTTACCGGCAACAGCAGTCTGACCCAAAGCAATTCGACAGGACAAACTGCCCAAACCGCACGAAGTGCCCCGGCACAGCAAGTTCAGCAACAAGTCGCAGTTCATATCCGTAACGCCGCAAGCGAAGGTGTTGACAAAATTTCCGTCCAACTTCGCCCGGAGCATCTCGGGCGCGTCGATGTCAAACTGGAAATCGGCCATGATGGCCGTGTCCAGGGTGTCATTCAGGCAGACACCCGTGAAACGCTCGACTTGCTGCGCCAGGATTCACGTGCCCTGCAACAGGCCCTCAAAGATGCGGGCCTTAATGCAGACAGTCAAAGCTTCACCTTCGAACAACGGAACCAGGGCGGTCAGGGCCAGGATGGCAATGACTCGTCACGCATGGCTAACAAATCGGGCAGCACGCCGGATGAAGGCGATGTCCTGACCGGCGCCGAACTCGCGGAACATGTCGCCATTGGCTACGGGATCAATCCCAATGGCCTGGTCGATATCCGAATTTAGAAAGGTAGGGAAACAAGATCATGGCAATTTCATCCCTGACCAATGTTGGTGTTGCAACAAATGATACGAACGCCTCGTCAAGCAGTTCTGCGAGCCAACTGGCCCAGAACTTCGACACGTTCCTGACATTGCTGACGACCCAGCTTAAAAATCAGGATCCCACCTCGCCAATGGAAAGTGATAAATTCACTGACCAGTTGAGCCAGTTCGCCCAGGTCGAACAGGGGATCCAGAGCAACAAGAACCTTGAAAACCTGCTTGCAATGCAAAGCCAGCAGCGCCAGTTATCCGCCCTGTCCTATGTCGGAGCCCAGATCGAAGCCGTTGGCGATACCAACTGGCTCGCCGAAGGTGGTGAACTGCAATACAAATACAATGTTTCCCCCGAAGTTCCGCGCCTTCAGCTTCAGGTTCAGGATCAGGACGGCAAGACGATTTATTCCGAAGAACTTACCGATGTTTCCGGCCTCCAGAGCTTTACTTGGGATGGCAAAAACAATAATGGCGTCGCCCAGGACGCTGGTGCCTACACGCTGGTTCTCAACCCGATGGCCGCCAATGGCGATACCTTCAAGGATGAAGAAGGCAATCCCGCCTCAATGGCAATTGGCATCATTGGCAATGTCGACAGTGTCGATATTGATGACTCCGATATCTATCTGCGCATCGGTGATGTCGCTGTACCGTTCTCGACTCTGACAAACGTCAAATTGGGCGCGAATAGCACAGATACCGAAACCGGAACCGACGATAGTCCCGGAAGTGACGAACAGGACGCAGCAGCCTAAGGGCTATCTTAATCAACACCCTGTAAAGACAGGAGACGA
>TARA_R110001583_G_scaffold106752_1_pt1 | contig 31916 bp, 26 predicted proteins | sample TARA_R110001583 | Tara Oceans TARA_R110001583 (sample SAMEA4398432) | marine metagenome | biome: Polar Biome; feature: [MES] marine water layer (ENVO:01000295) within the mesopelagic zone...; material: water (ENVO:00002006), including particulate matter (ENVO:01000060) such... | reverse complement strand
GGCACGGGCGAGGCTGAGCATCTCGTCAAAAGCCTCACCAAACGGCGCGTAGGTGGAGGTTTTGACGAGGCTGCCATTCGCTGCGGTGATCAGTTTGACCGAGCCGAGTTGATCCTTGTGCAGGTATTCCACCGCCCCGTTCACCCGGCGCGCGTTGGGGTGTTGGTAGGTGAGGATGGCTTCGCCTTCGCCCCAGCCGCATTAAAAACCACCGATTTCCCCAAGCTGATCGTTCGAGTAGCTCCGCACCCTCGTTTGAGGTTGGAATTGTGCAAACGTCTTAACCGCCCATTGCTCCATCTCTTTGTGGAAATCGGTGATATATTGTCCTTCTCTTAGACCGTTTTCTGTAGGCCCTAGGCCATGAGTACATGCTGTATGGACAGTTAAACTGCTTAGCCCGCTTGGTCTGACATAGATGCCAATATCCGTGGCGCAAGCTTTCCCTCTCTGTTCAGGAAAACGGCAAACCACATGGCTCTCCCGGTCAATGCAAGTGACGCCAATTTCAGGCATTTCTTCAAGAAGAGACGTTCACCCGTAACTATATATTTTATCTGCTTCCCCAGAACTATCGAAAATGATCCGTGAGTGAAGATCAGACTGCGCTAAGCACCCAGTTAAAAGGAAGAGAAAGAGCGCCCCAGAAATCCTAGTCAACCCCATCAATCTGCCCTCTAAAAGCCCCCAGGCTGTGATTTGCAAGTGGATTCCAGCCGGACACACTTTCATAATAAAGATGACGGCCTGGGGAAACCATAACTGGCCATTTGGGTGACATGATCGAAGCGCCATTCAAAGCCCCCAAAGGATCGCCAAGAAGCCGATGTGTTACAATGTTCGTATTTTTCCCCGCGCGGCCGCCATATACTATCGATTTAAAATTTGAAGACAAATGCAATCCTGCTGGGTCAAATGCATGAGCGTATCTGCGCGCTTGGAAAGGACAGTGCTGCACCATTTACATCTCCAAAAGAGATAAAACGAACAGTGTATGGGTGACATTCGGAAACTCTCTCACTCTGGCGCGCTGCGCGTCTTCTTGCCACTTCGCGCAAAAAGACATGTTTCACGGCTGGATCAGCGTTAACCCCATTGAAACACTGCTTCAAATAGACGAGTCTGAGAAGAAATTCCCCCAAACAGTCACCGGCAGGCACCACATGTACGCGTATGACGAGACACTCACGATTCACGGCATAAAAGTAGCCTTTGTTCCCAATATCATCACCCCAACGATCGAAAAGCCCATGCGAAAGGGCAAATACGAAAAAGGGGAGGTCGAGATCATGCGGGCCATTTTGCAGCCCGGAGATCGACTTTTGGAGCTTGGGGCCGGTGTCGGCGTGGTGTCGAGCGTCGCGGCCACTGTCGAGGGCGTCGAGGCGGTTTTGTCGATCGAGGCCGACCCAAACCTTGTCCCGATGATCAAAGAAACATGGCGGCTCAATGGCATTGAAACCACGGAGTTGCGCAACGGCGTGGCGATGGCAAAAACCGGCGATCCGGTGAAATTTTACATCCGCGACAATTACTGGGCCAGTTCAATGGAACCGGACTCGCGTCCTTATGCGCGCATCGAAGAGGTGCCCTCGGCGGGCATGGACACGCTGTTCCAAGAGTTCCGCCCCACCGTGTTGTCCTGTGACATCGAAGGCGGGGAGCTTGGGCTTTTGGACGAGGTGGATCTGTCGGGCCTGCGCCACATCGTGATGGAAGTGCATCCAAAGGTCTATGGCCAAGAGGGGCTGCGCAAAATCGTCGACATGCTTGGGGAAAAAGGGTTTTTACCCTCCCCTGACACCAAACCGGACTCGTCGGTCAAACGTTTTGATCGTGTCTTGGTCGCGGGGCAAATGATCGAAGGCGCGATTCTGCCGCGGCGGCCATATCGGCCTTGGGGGGCTGAGGCCCCGCGCGTCCTGATCCCAACCTGTATGAAAAACGAAGGCCCCTTTATCCTCGAATGGATCGCGTGGCATCGTGCCATTGGGGTCACCGACTTTTTAGTGTTCACCAATGATTGCACCGACGGCACCGACAAGCTGCTCGATCGGCTTGATGACATGGGGATTGTGCGGCATATGGCCAATCCGGCGCTGGGATCGGATGCGACGAATTTCCAACCCGTGGCTCTGCGCTATTTGCACTACACTCGCGAAATGCGGGAGGTCGATTACGTCATTTCCATGGATGTGGACGAGTTTATCAACATCCGCGTCGGCGAGGGTCGGCTCGAGGATCTGTTTGCCGCCGCTGGGGAGTTCGACGTTCTGTCGATGTCCGAAATCAATCACGGGTCCAACAACAAGCTGGCCTATGAACGGACATGGGTGACCGAAGCCTATCCGGGTCACCAGTCCACCACACCGGGCAAACAGAAAGCGCACCGGGGCGTCAAAAGCATCACCCGCCTCAGCCCCCGCGTCAACGCGATCCGCAACCATCGCCCGGATATTTCGCAAGACTTTGGGCAGACGATTTGGCGCGATGGGTCGGGACGCACACGCCCCGGCTTCCTCAAAGATCCGGAGATGAATGGGTGGGATTGTCGCGGCGCCTATGATCTTGTGTCTCTGGACCATTTCCCGCTGCGCTCGCTCGAATGTTTCTTGGTGAAAATGCATCGCGGAGACGTGGTCGTGGCCGACAAGAGCGTGTCCAATCGCTATTGGCGCACCCGCAACAACCAAGGCGAAACCACCTCTGACCTCACCCGGTTCGGCGCGCTGGCCCGCAAGGAATACGACCGCCTTTTGTCCGATCCGATACTGGCAGACCTTCACGAAGCCTGCTGCGCTGCGCATGAGGCGCGGATCGCATCACTGGCTGGCGTCGAAGAATTTGAAGAGCGCAAGAAATGGATTTTCAGCGAAGCCTGGGGCGGAGATATCCCCGACGCCTATCGTGATCCCTCGAAAGAGGCCGCAGAATAGCCGCCGCTCAAAAGAGATCCGCACGGCATGCGACTTGAACCAAAACGGTTTGCTGGGCATAATGGCGTCAACGACCGGAAAACCGGCGGTAACGAAAGAGGCAGTATGAGCACCCAACTCCCCCGGGCGATGTCGCCGATGGCAGAAGACCTGCGCGAAAAAATCATTTCCGACCCGGATATGATTTTGGACGATCTGGACGTGATGCGTGCGCTCATCGCCGCCAACGAACGCACCTCAGGTGACAATATTGTGGATTTGCGTGGCATTGCCATGGAGCGGCTCGAAGATCGGCTGGACCGTTTGGAAGACACCCATCGCGGCGTGATTGCCGCCGCCTATGAAAACCTTGCCGGCACCAATCAAATCCATCGCGCCGTGCTTCGCCTGATGGAACCTTCTGATTTCAAAGAATTTCTCTCCGTTCTATCTGGGGATGTGTCCAACACACTGCGGCTTGATGCCGTGCGGCTTTTGTTGGAGACCAAGGTCGAGGACGCCGATCCCACGGTCAAGAAACTGGGCAATGTGTTGATCACCGCCGAACCGGGCTTCATTGACACCTACATCACCTTTGGCCGCAACATCCCGGTGCGCCCCGTCACCCTACGGCAAGTGTCGCCCGAGGCGGACATAATTTACGGTGCCTCGGCGGGTTACATCCATTCCGAAGCCTTGATGAAACTCGACCTCGGCGCAGGCCGCCTGCCCGGCCTGTTGATTTTCGGGTCTGAAGACCCGCATATGTTCCGCCCGGCGCAGGGCACGGATTTGCTGAATTTTTTCTCCGGCGTGTTTGAACGCATGATGCGCCGCTGGCTGGGATGAGCCTCGCGCTCACAGAGGGGATGCGGGCCACGCTTTCCGACTGGCTTGACCGTGAACGCGCGCTCAAAAACGCCTCTGAGCACACGATCACGGCCTATGCCCATGATGTCACCGGCTGGCTGGCATTTTTGGCCAATCATCTGGGCGAGGGCTTTGGTCCCGCCCGCCTCAGCACACTGACATTAACCGATATGCGCGCGTGGATGGCGCATGAGCGCGGGCGCGGCGTGGCCCCTCGCTCACTGGCGCGCGCGCTGTCTGCGGTGAAAACCTTCACCCGCTTTTTGGCCGAACGCGACGGCTTTGATGCCACCGCAATCCTGTCCACCCGCTCCCCGAAATTCCAACGCAAACTGCCCCGCCCCTTGACCGTTGAGGCGGCGCAGTCGTTGCTCTCGACGGTCGAGGTGCAATCCGATGAGCCATGGATCGCCGCGCGTGATGTGGCGGTGGTGACCTTGCTGTACGGCTGTGGCTTGCGGATTTCCGAGGCGCTGTCGCTCACCGGCGGAGATGTGCCCGTGGGTGAGGTGATCCGCATCATCGGCAAGGGCAACAAAGAGCGCATTGTGCCGGTGTTGCCTGTCGCGCGGCGTGCGGTTGCGGAATATGTCCGGCTTTGCCCCCATGAATTGGTGCCAAAAGCACCTCTGTTTCGCGGTAAACGTGGCGGGGCGCTCAATCCGCGTTTGATTTCAAAAGTCACTGAGGCCGCGCGGATGCAGCTTGGCCTGCCCTCAAGTGTCACGCCCCACGCGATGCGCCACTCTTTTGCGACCCATTTGCTGACCGCAGGCGGGGATTTGCGGGCGATTCAAGAGCTATTGGGCCATGCCTCACTCTCCACAACTCAGGCGTATACGGCGGTGGACACAGCGCGTCTGTTGCAAGTGTACGAGGCCGCCCATCCGCGGGCAAAAATCGGATCGTCTTGACCCGCTTCCACCTTTTGTTCATCTCCTTCGTCTTAGACTGAATGACAGTTCAGACCACAGACTGTCACAGCAAAAGGAGAGGGTACATGACAGACAAAGTGCCGACGTTTTTCTCCAAGAGCCCCACCGGATCAGGCACGCCGCCTTTGACAAAAAGCGGGCCGGATTTGCGCGAAGTGGCCGTGGTCAGTCGTATCACCCAAGAAGATTTCTTGGCCCAACTGTCCCGCGCTTTGGCCGATTATGACGGTGATGGAGATGGACTTTTGACCGAGGAAGAATGGCGATGGGTTGAGGACGGTTTGAAAGACGCGGGGTAAACACCTTCGTCAACGTCTCCAATGAGGCGTATGCCGCAATGAAAAACCTACCTTCTTCCCTTGAGGCCTAACTGGCCTCAAGGACTTCCCTACATAGGTCTTGGACGAACGCCATTTTGCCAAGACCACGAGCGATACAAATCAAAAAGGGCACCCAATCGAGTGCCCTTTTAAAAAATTTAGAGAAACGCTTTAGCCCAGCGCCTCATCACAGCGGCCACAAACGCCAGCATGGTTGTGCCTGCCAACGTCGGGCAGAATTTTCCAACAGCGCTGGCATTTCTCGCCCTCGGCCTTTTCAAACACAACCCCAACCCCTTCAACCTCGCCAAGGCGGAACGCCTCAGACGGGGCAGCGTCTTGGGTCAGCGTCAGCGCGGATGTGATGCACAGATCGGCAAAATCAATGGATTTGAGTGCGGCAAGCACGCTCGCGTCCTCGACATGCACGGTGGGTGCCGCCTCCAGAGATGCGCCAATCACCTTGTCTTGGCGTTGGATTTCCAAGGCGGCGGTGACGACACGGCGCGCTTTGCGGATGTCGGCCCATTTCGCCGCCAAATCGCCATCCAACCAGCCTGAGGTGGTTTCCGGAAAATCGACCATATGCACAGAACTGTCCGCACCCGGGAAACGCTCCAACCAGACCTCTTCCATGGTGAAAGTCAGGATTGGGGCAAGCCATGTGGTCAGGCGATGATAGAGGATGTCCAACACGGTGCGCGCGGCACGACGGCGCGCAGAATCGCCATCGCAATACAGCGCATCTTTGCGAATGTCGAAATAGAAGGCCGAGAGATCGACGGTGGCAAAGTTGAACACCGCCGTCCAAACCCCGGAGAAATCAAAGGTCCGGTAGCCTTCGCGCACGGTTTGATCGAGTTCCGCCAAACGGTGCAGCACCCAACGCTCAAGCTCCGGCATATCCGCCACATCGACGCGATCCGCCTCGGTGAAATCAGCCAATGAGCCCAACATATAGCGCATGGTGTTGCGCAAACGGCGGTAGCTGTCGGCCACCCCTTTGAGGATTTCCGGCCCGATCCGTTGGTCAGCGGTGTAATCCGCCTGCGCCACCCAAAGGCGCAAAATATCGGCGCCGTATTGTTTGACGATGGTCTCAGGCACGATGGTGTTGCCCAAGGATTTGGACATTTTCATGCCCTTCTCATCAAGCGTAAACCCATGCGTCACAACGTTTTTATAGGGCGCGCGGCCTTTGGTACCACAGGCCTGCAACAAGGACGAATGGAACCAGCCGCGGTGTTGATCGGTGCCTTCCATATAGACATCGGCGATGCCATCGGGCGTGCCATCTTCGCGGTCGCGCAACACGAACGCATGGGTGGAGCCAGAGTCGAACCACACATCCAAGACGTCGAACACTTGCTCATAGGCGTCGGGGTCGATTGGGTCTTGCGTCGAAGGATCAACGATGCCCTCAAACATCTTGTCCTTGAACCCGTCCTCATACCAAACATCCGCGCCGCTTGCATCAAACGCGGCTTTGATCCGGGCGTTCAGATCAGCGTTTTTCAACAGGAAATCACCGTCGGTCGGCAGCGCCCCTTTTTTGGTGAAACAGGTCAGCGGCACACCCCAAGCCCGTTGACGCGAGAGCACCCAGTCCGGGCGGCTTTCGATCATCGAATAGAGGCGATTGCGGCCCGTTTGCGGTGTCCATTTGACCAGCTCGTCGATGGAGCGCAGCGCGCGTTCGCGGATGCTATCGCCGTATTCGCCCATGCCATCGTCAAGCTTACGATCGACAGAGGCGAACCATTGCGGCGTGTTGCGGAAGATGATCGGAGCCTTTGAGCGCCACGAATGTGGGTAAGAGTGGGTCACACGCCCGCGCGCAATGATGCCGCCCGCCTCAACGAGTTTCGCAATCACGGCCCCGTTGGCTTTGCCCTCTTTGCCCTTTTGATCGAACACGGTCAGCCCGGCAAAGAACGGCACATGCGGTAGGAACTCGGATTCTTCCCCCACGTTATGGGTCATCCGGTCAATCCAGTTGCGTTTGACGAAACACTCGTAGTCGTCGGCCCCATGGCTCGGCGCGGTGTGGACAAAGCCCGTGCCGGCATCGGCGGTGACATGATCGCCGTCAATCATCGGGACCTCGTAGTCCCAAAAGCCATCGGTGCCGTCCATACCGGCAAAAGGGTGCGCCAAGGTCAATGCGCCAAGCTCATCTGCTGTCACATCGCGCACACGGGTGAACTCGGTGACGCGGGATTTGCTCAACGCATCCTCGGCCAAATCAACGGCAAAGATATAAAGTTCGCCGGGGGCGGTCCAGCTTTCGTCTTCGGTGGCTTCGACTTTGTAGAGGCCGTAGTTGATTTTGGGGTTGTAGGCGACGGCCTTGTTCGACGGGATTGTCCAAGGGGTCGTGGTCCAGATGACGACGCGGGCCGATGCCAAATTGCCCTCGGCCCCAGACACCACCTTAAACGGCACCCAGATCGTGTGCGACTTATGATCGTGATACTCGATCTCGGCCTCGGCCAGCGCGGTTTTTTCAACCGGCGACCACATCACAGGCTTGGAGCCTTGGTACAGCGTGCCATTCATCAAGAACTTCATGAATTCGTCGGCAATCACCGCCTCGGCATGAAAATTCATCGTCAAATAGGGATCGTCCCAGTTGCCATACACGCCCAAACGTTTGAATTCTTCGCGCTGGATGTTCACCCACTCGTCGGCAAAGGCGCGGCATTCTTGCCGGAAATCCACCACAGGCACGTCATCTTTGTTCTTGCCCTTTTGGCGGTATTTTTCCTCGATCTTCCATTCAATCGGCAGACCGTGACAATCCCAACCCGGCACATAGCGCGCGTCAAACCCCATCATTTGATGCGAGCGCGTGATGATGTCTTTGATGGTTTTGTTCAAAGCATGGCCAATGTGCAAATGCCCGTTGGCATAGGGAGGGCCATCGTGGAGCACAAAAGCGGGGCGACCCTCGGCTTTGCCCTTTTCACGCAGGCGTTGATAGAGGCCCATCTCCTCCCAGCGCGCCAACCAATCGGGTTCGCGTTTGGGCAATCCTGCGCGCATCGGAAAGTCGGTTTTGGGCAGGTTGAGCGTGTCTTTATACTCAGGCGTGGTCGTCTCGGAACACATATTGAAAGTCCTTGGGGGAATGGCATGGATCATAGGGGCGATCGAAGGGCGGCGCGGGTCACCATACGCCTTGTCCCGGCGGCTCAGTGGATCAGAGCGCCGGGCTACTAATTCGAATAATCAGAGCAGCCATGAATGTCATATCCGCCTTATAGGCGGGGGGCGGCGCTTGGGCAAGTACACTTGCCTGCGCCTTTGCCGCATTGCAGCTCGCGCCAAAGTCGCGCAGGGTTGGCGGGCTTTTATACAGAGGTCCCTATGTCCGCTCCAACGTCCGAAACACGCTCCGCCCTGCCCCCGAAATTCGACATCTCGCATGACGATATGGATCGCGTTTTGGCGCGATTTTACGCCAATGTGCGTCGCCACCCCGAGCTGGGCGCAGTGTTTGGTGCGCATGTCAAAGACTGGCCCGCGCATGAAGAAAAAATCGGACGCTTTTGGCGCAATGCGATCCTGCATGAACGGCAATATGACGGGTTTCCCCAACGGGTGCATTTGATGGCTCCTGAGGTGAAAGAGCATCATTTTGCCCTCTGGCTCGGCCTGTTTGACGAGGCACTCAGCACTGAACTGGACGCAGAAACAGCGGCAAAATGGTCCGAAATTGCTCACCGCATCGGCCGGGCGTTTCGCATGGGGATTGCGCAACGCGACCAACCAAAAGACGCGCCCCCCAAGCTTTTTTAATAAAACCGTTTGAAAACGGGCCCATATCCGCCATACCGCGCTGAACCAAGGCAAAACGACGGACCCAATGGTGACCATGACCCAAACCATTCCCCTCACCATCGCCATTGCGGGGGCCGGCATTGGCGGGCTGGCCGCCGCGTCCTTGCTGGCCGATCAGGGCCATCAAGTGACTTTGTTTGATCAATTCGACACGCCCCGCTCTGTCGGCTCTGGCCTTGTGATCCAACCTGTCGGACGGCGCGTTTTGGATGCGGTGGGCGCGGGTGTCACCGCACGCGCTCTCGGCCACAAAATTCAACGCATGCTGGGACGCGAAACCCGAAGTGGCAGACGCGTTTTGGACGTCAGCTATGGCTCAAGCTACGGTTTGGCGATCCACCGCGCCGCTTTGTTTCATAGCCTGATGGAAGCGGTTCAGACCCGCACTGTAACGCTTATGCCCGCGCACAAGACCACCGGCCGCGACGGGCCCCATCTCACGTTCGCGTCCGGCGCGCGCAGCGGCCCGTTTGATCTCATTATTGATGCCAGCGGCGCAAATTCCACGCTCAGCCCGATCAAAACCCGCGCCCTGCCCTATGGCGCGATTTGGACCACCGTGGATTGGCCCGACACGAGTCTGCCGACCTCAGAGTTGTCCCAACGCTACCGTCGCGCCAACCGAATGATCGGCGTCATGCCAATCGGCACGCTCCCCGGCCAAACCACCCCAAAAGCGGCGTTGTTTTGGTCACTGCCACGCGGGGGCTATGCAGACTGGCAAAATGGCGGTCTTGCACAGTGGAGATCAGAGGCCTTGTCGCTTTGGCCCGATCTCGCCCCCTTCATGGACCAAATCACCGCCCCCGAGCAAATGGTCATGGCGCGCTACACCCACGGCACCCTGCGCAAACCTTTTGGCGACGGCATTGTTCATATCGGCGACGCCGCCCACCGCGCCTCGCCGCAACTGGGACAAGGTGCCAATATGGCACTTTTGGATGCATGGGCTTTGGCGCAAGCGATCCGGTATTTCCCTCTGGACACCGCCCTGCCCGCCTACGCCCGCGCGCGGCGCGCCCATGTGTTCGCCTACCAAGCCATGTCGGCGGCCTTCACGCCACAATATCAATCCGACAGCCGGATCTTGCCCTTTGTCCGTGACCGAATTTTGTTCCCACTTTCGATCCTCCCGCCCGCCAAACAGCTTTTGACCGCACTGGTCAAAGGCTCGATCCTACCGCCCTTGGGCTATCTCACACCGCCCGAGCAGGCGGGACAATGAGACGGCCCTTCGTTCGGATTTTGCCCTTACCGCGAGAGAGCGCACATGTTTAAAACCAAAAAGAGTTTCTTACTTTGTTTGATTGCGGCCACCGCTTTTGGCTGGATCGCACATGACGTGGCAACGCCATGGCAAATCAAAGCGCAAAAGCAACTTTTTGCCTGGGGAGACCGCCTCAAAGCAATGAATGGCGTCGGACGCGATGGCGCTTTGAACGGCGACATCGCGCTCTATGAGGCGCGCGGCGACTGCCTACCGCAGGCCAAACTTGTGCAAATCCTGCCCCAAGGCACCTGGATCTCTGCCATTTACCGCTGCTCTCATATCGTCGATGAGATGCTGGTCATCGGAGAGCTGGTTGTTCGGCTGGACCGCGACGAGTACTTTTCCGGATACGCCGTCGGATTTGCACCAGCAGCCTCAAACATCCCGTTTGGGGAGATTGCCCGTCTGGGCCCATACTGAGCTCACTCCGACGTCTGACCCTTATCAAACAAGCCGGTCAAAGCCCGTTTCACTGTGCCGGAGACCGAGGGTTTGGTGCCCTTGGTGAACGGCAGCGGGCGACAGACCTCGATCGCAGCAACACCCACTCGCGCTGTCAGTGCACCGTTGACCACGCCCTCACCAAAGCGGCGCGAGACTTTCGACAACACACCGCCGCCCGCCATTGTTCCGATCAAATCATCGCCCACGGCCACCGCCCCGGTCGCGACCAAATGGGTCAAAACGGACTTCGTCACCCGCCACGACCCCAATGTGCCCGAGCGACCGCCGTAAATCTCCGCAATCCGCCGGATCATCCGCAGGTTCGAGGTCAGCGCGGCAAAGACATCGGCCAGCGCGAGCGGCACAAGCGCCGTGACGGTCGCCACTTGGCGTGCGGCGGCTTCAACCTCGCGACGCGCGGCGGCGTCCAAAGGCGCGAGCAGTTCAACCTCCGCTAATCCCAAAAGCCCATCCGCATCAAAGACTTCGCCTTTGCGTTCATTGAACCGATCCTTGCCCCAATTGATCTCAGGCCGATGGGCATAGAGGGTCAAAAGCCGATCCGTGACCGCCTTGGCCCCCTGTAAATCATGACGGGTGGCGGCCTCTGCGGCAGCGCGGTGCAGCGTGTCGATCCGTTTGAGCCGGGCAAAGGCGGCGAGCTCTTTCACCGCAATCGCGGCCAGCACGACCACAAACGCCCCGGTCAACGCCAAGGCAACATAGCCCAAAATCGCGTTGCGTTCGGTCAGGCGCAGGATGAAATCATAGGCGGCGAATGAGATCACAAAGGTGAACAAAGCCGCGAACAAGCGCCAAAACCACCGTGCCAACGCCGAGGGGCGGCGCGTGGCCAAAACGGCCATCCGCTCCATCGCGGCCGGGCGCGCAAGCGGCGCAAGGTCCGGCACGGGATCGGCAGTGGAGGGCGTGAACGCGGGGGCCTCGTCAATCTCGATCATGACTGGGCCTTTGCGCGGTTTCGGGGCGGGGGCCTCTGTCATAGCTTGTCTCCAATCAAGAAATCAGCGGCACGATCAAGCCGGATATGCGGCGGGCCTTCGCCCGGGCGCAGCGTCAGGCGCGCGGGCTGAAACCGCATAATTTCATACGCGCCATCCAACCAATTTTGCGCCCCTTGGCGCGCGGGGGCGAGGATATGACTTGGGTCTTCGGGCAATTCGCCGGGATAAAACGCCGCCTGTTTGCCGCTTTCCGTAAGGCCGCGCACACAGTCCAAAGGCTTGCCCTCATGGGTCACGGTTTCCTCAACGGTAGCGCGCAAAGCGGCGATGGACATGGCCATCGTGCCCGCCCCGGCATAATCCGCCCGGTCGCGAGCATCGCGCACAAGCGCTTCCATGATCGCGGTCAGACGCGGGTGTTGCGCGTGGTGGATGTGATCGGCCTTGGTCGCGGCAAACAGGATTTTTCCGACCCGTTTTTGCCCAAAGAGCGACAGGATACGCCCAACTCTTCCGGGACGAAATGCGGCTAAAATATCCGCAAGCGTGCGGCGCAGGTCTTCGACCGCTTTTGGGCCGGAATGGATCGCGCCCAACGCATCGACCAAAACGATCTGGCGGTCAATTTTGGCGAAATGGTCACGGAAAAACGGCTTCACAACCTCGCGCTTATAGGCCTCATAGCGGCGTTCAAATTCGCGCGCCATGGACCCGCGCGGGGCCTCACCCGTAGGCAGTGGGGCAAAGGTCAATACCGGCGAACCGTCCAATTCACCGGGCAATAAAAACCGCCCCGGCGTACAATCGGAATACCCCGCCGCTCGCGCCGCTTGCAGATAGGCGGTGAAACTTTGGGCCAGTTTTTTGGCCTCCGGTTCCGCGTGTTTGGCGGTCGGGTCAAACGCCGCCAAAGCCTCGACAAATCCCGCGCCCTCGGGCCGGGCGGAGGCCGCAGTCAGTGCCTCGACGGACCATTCGGCATAGGATTTTTCCATCAGCCCCAAATCCAAAAGCCACTCACCGGGATAGTCCACAATGTCGAGATGCACGGTGCGCGGGCCAGACAGGGACCCCAAAAGCCCGGCAGGACGTACTTTGAATGACAGGCGCAACTCAGAAATGGCGCGGGTGCTGTCCGGCCAATGCGGCGCAGGTGCTGTCAACGCGGCAAGGTGGGTTTCATAATCAAACCGTGGCACGGTATCATCGGGTTGCGGTTGCAGATAGGCGGCGGTGATCGCAGTGCCCGGACCAAATTGCGGCATCCGGCCCCGGTCCAATAAATTGGCGACAAGCGAGGTGATGAACACGGTTTTACCCGCCCGCGACAGGCCCGTGACGCCCAGTCGCACCACAGGTTCAAACAGCGCCTCATGCATGCCGTCTTGGACCGTTTCAACCCCCCGGAAAATCCGGTCTGCAATGTCATTCAGGATCAAATCCCGCCCCTTCTCATATGTTTATGGCTTTAAGATAAGCACGCGAGGGCGGGGTTAAAAGGGAGAAAGGCTGGACGGCTTCCCCGTGCCGGGGTAAACGCGCCTTATGCCCAGATATGCCCTCTTGATCGAATACAACGGCGCGCCCTTTTCCGGTTGGCAGCGTCAAAAGGAACACCCCTCCGTTCAGCAGGCGGTGGAAGAGGCGTTGCGCAAATTGGAAGCCGACTGTCCGGGGATCGGCGCGGCCGGGCGCACGGATGCGGGGGTTCATGCTTCGGGTCAGGTGGCGCATTGCGATATGACCAAAGAGTGGGACCCGTTTCGGTTAAGTGAGGCGCTCAATCATCACCTCAAACCCTCGCCTGTGGCGATTTTACAGGCGGCACGGGTGGCGGATGATTGGCACGCAAGGTTTTCGGCCCATGAGCGGCGCTATATGTTTCGGCTGATGTCACGGCGCGCGCCCTTGGTGCATGAGGCGGGCAAGGCGTGGCATATCAACCACCCGCTCGACCGCGATATGATGCAGGCGGGGGCGGATCGCCTGATTGGCCTGCATGATTTCACCACCTTTCGCTCGACCATGTGCCAAGCCGACAGCCCGGTGAAAACGTTGGATGAGTTTCGTGTGGAAGAACACACCATCCCCTATGGGACCGAATATCGGTTTTACCTGCGGGCGCGCTCGTTTTTGCACAATCAGGTGCGGTCTTTTGTCGGAACTTTGGAACGCGTTGGCGCGGGCGCGTGGTCGCCAGACGATGTTACAACGGCGCTTGAGGCCTGTGATCGCGCGGCCTGCGGGCCAGTCTGTCCGCCGCAGGGACTGTATCTGATGGGCGTGGGATATGCGGATGATCCGTTTACCCCGTCGACAGCGCCGGCCTAAACGGCGTCGAAAAGCCGCCCCAAGCTTGCCCCAATTCGGCCCGATTCACCTGTCAGCAAGTGTCTTGTCGTATAAAGGAGCCGTGTCATGGACCTCACTGCCATCACATTTGATCAATTGGCTTTGGCCATTATGACCACCATCGCGATCCGAGAAGTGATGATTGTGGCATTGCCTGACCGCATTGCGGGGCCGGGCGGCTGGTTGATCGACACGCTCATCGGCGACCGCGTTTAAGGCAAAATATCCCCAAAACGGGTCGAAATTTACCGAAACCGTTTCGTTCGCTGCATTTTTAGGCGAAATTTCAACATTTCCCCACAAAGCCCTCCGTTTTTGCACAGGAAACTGTCGCTTTGCCCTCTGCTGCATTGAACCTATGCAAGTGGTTTGATCTACCCCGAAGAAAGCAAACAGAGAAGGGGACGCCCATGGCCAAACCGTCTTCGCAATTCAGCACCCGCCTGTGCGGTCTCATCGAACAAATCTATCCCGACCTTGATGCGAAAGCATTGAGTGAACAGATCACGTCCGCCTTTTGGCCCGAAGGGGCGGGCTATCGCTCGCGTGCCCGTGCGCCGGGGCACAATCTGTGGAATGAGGCCGACACATTGGTCATCACCTACGGCAATACGCTTGTCGATGGACAGCACAAGCCATTGGATTTGTTACGTGATTTTCTAAACCGCTATCTACGCGGCGTGATCAATGGCGTGCATATCCTGCCGTTCTTTCCCTTTACCTCTGACGATGGTTTTGCCGTCACAGATTACCGTTTGGTCAACAGCCAACTGGGCGATTGGAGCGACATTCAACGGATCGGCGAAGAGTTTCGTTTGATGTCCGATCTGGTGCTCAACCATGTGTCGTCGCTCTCAACTTGGTTCTCGGAATATCGCCAAGGCCACGCCCCCTATGACAAATTCTTTGTTGAGGCCTCGCCAGAAGATGATCTCTCTGAAGTGGTGCGCCCGCGCACCTCGCCATTGTTGCGCGAAGTGATGACGGCCAATGGCCCCAAACATGTCTGGTGTACCTTCAGCCACGATCAAATCGACGTGGATTTCCATAACCCCGAGGTCCTGTTGGAATTCTTGCGGATCATGCGGCTGCACATCGACAATGGGGTGCGGATCGTTCGACTGGATGCAGTGGCCTTTGTTTGGAAAGAGCTGGGCACCAATTGTATCCACCTGCCCCAAACCCACGCCATCGTGCGGTTGATGCGACTGCTGTGCGATTACGCCGAAGAGCGCGTGGTTTTGATGACCGAAACCAATGTGCCCAATGCGGAAAACCTGAGCTATTTCGGCAACCGCAACGAAGCACATATGATCTATAACTTCTCGCTGCCGCCCTTGTTGTTGCACGCGCTGCTGTCGGGCAACTCCTTACACCTCAACCAATGGCTGATGCGGATGCCTCCGGCGCAATTGGGCTGTGCCTATCTCAACTTCTCGGCGTCGCATGATGGGATCGGTGTGCGCGGGGCAGAGGGGCTTTTGTCCAACGACGAGTTGGATCAAATGATCCAATGCGTGCGCGATGCGGGAGGCTTGGTGTCGATGCGGGCATTGGCCGACGGATCGCAAAAGCCATATGAGTTGAACATCACCTATTTTGATGCGCTCAAAGGTACGATTGAGGGCGGCGAGGACGGGCTTCAGGTGGCACGGTTTATCTGTTCGCAGAGCATCGTGATGGCGCTTGAAGGCGTGCCCGCCTTTTACATCCATTCGCTTTTGGCGACCCACAATGATCATACGGGCGTCGAGAAAACTGGCGTGAACCGGGCGATCAATCGTCATCGTTGGGATTACCCGGAACTGCGTGCCCTGCTTGATGATCCCGAAAGTCTCAACGCCCAAGTTCTGGCGGCGCTCAAGGATCGGATCGCCATTCGAACTGCGCAAAAGGCGTTTCACCCAAATGCCACGCAGTTCACCATGCAGCTAGGCGATGCGTTCTTTGGCATCTGGCGGCAATCTCCGGCCCGCGACCAATCCATTTTCGCAATCAACAACCTGACAAGCCAAGATGCGGAAATTCCGCATATTTCGATCAACCTGATCGAGGGCGAGGATTGGTATGATTTGCTATCTGGCGAAAAGATTGACCTCTCCGTGCCAAATATCCGTTTTGCGCCCTATCAAAGCCGTTGGATTTCCAACCTTAAGTGAGGCGCGCGGGTTTACAACCGACCCCAAAAAGCCGGGCGCATCAGTGCCCGGCTTTTTCAGAACATCATCACAGAAGTTTCAGCGTCAGTGACCCGTACGGTTGAGAACCACAGCGAAGGTTTTCAACGTCAGCTTTACGTCAGTCGCAAAGCTCAAATCGCGCTCATACCCTTCGTCAAAAGCAACGCGGTCGGCAAAGGTGGTTTCGCCACGGCCCGACACTTGCCACGGACCAGACAGACCCGGACGCATGTTGAAATAGGCTTTGCCTTTTGCCGAGGTATAGATCGACATTTGCGACGGCATGAACGGGCGCGGACCAATCAGGCTCATATCTCCCCGGAACACATTCAAAAGCTGGGGCAACTCATCCAGGCTTGTGGCACGAATGATATGGCCGATCCGGGTGATCCGCGGGTCATTTGTAAGCTTTTGAAAGGTGGTCCATTCTTCGGCCACCGCTGGATCTTCGCGACACAACCGCTCAAGCACTTCTTCGGCGTCCACACGCATGCTGCGCAGTTTGTAGCATTTAAACACTTTACCATTCATACCCACGCGCTTTTGCGCAAAAAACGCCGGACCGCCATCGCGTTTGACCAACAAGGCCAAAATCATCACCGCCGGAACGACAATCGGAGCGGCGATCAAAAGCAGCACCAAATCGAACACGCGTTTCCCATATTTACGGTAAAATACGCTTTTGGTTTTTGTGGTTTCAAGAGAGATGAAGCGATCCGATCTCGTAGCGGTGGCTGCGATCGCGGGCGTGTTCAATGAACTATGTGACGTATCTAGCATAATATTTACGGACCCTTGAATGGCGAAGAATGGCGAAACTTACCGCCTCGAATCCCTCCCGAATGGCTGACCTTTTCTTCATACCTTATTAAGGACGACGTTTCCGTGAAACTTTCCTCGAATTGTTCGTATGTGAAATTTATCCTTTAAAAGTGAGCCTTTTCTGCACTTGCACAATAAGCTCCGCGTATTTTTCAAGCACAGCGCGAACGGAAATTCTTTAAAACTACGGAAAACCTTACCCGAATCAAAAACAAAAAAGTCAATCTCATTTTTTTGAAAATGACGCTACGTAAATACAGTGTAAAACAACGCCCGGCGCGGGCGCAGACTCGCCGTTATCTGGCCGGCCACCTTAGGACGCGCGCGCCGCAGGCGGCTTTGCCAATTGCCATTTGATCCGGGCAAAGCCCATCTGCAGCGCCAAACCAACGAACACATAGGCCATATCAAACACCCATGGATCATAGATCAGCGCCGCTTTGATCGACTGCCCGAGAATCGACAAAACCGTACCAAGCGCAAAACACGCTAAGCCAAACCGACCCATCAATTGAACGGGCCAAACCCAACGGCTGGCAGAGAAGCGCGTCACCCAGCTTTGCGTGGACAGGAAATAAACCAGCGCCAACACATGCAGCAGACGCGGGGCGGCAAGGAAGGTTTTGTCAAAATTGGTGATGTAAAACGGTGCCCCAAGGCTGCGCAAAACGCCCAAACCCGCACTGCCAATCTCACGGATCGCGTCGATTTTCATCCAGCCCAGAATGAGCACCAAGATCGCCAAGGACAACCATTTGGCCCAGACCACATTTGGCACCAACCGCTGCCCCGCTTTCAATCGCATGCCGCACGCCAAACCGATGGCAAAGAGAAATTGCCACGCGAACGGATTGAAAAACCAACCGCCGGGATTGGGATAAGCGGGTATATTCAAACGGGTTTCGCCGGTGAACACCCAGAGCGCGAAAGACCCGCCCAGCATGATCCAGATGTTGCGCTGAGCGACCAAAATCATCACCGGCGTCATCACCAACAAGGCCGCATACATCGGCAAGATGTTGAGATAGCCAAACTGATGACCCAATGTGGCAATCCCAATCGTCGCCTGAACGGGGGCTTTCATCCACGGGCCGACGTTGTTGACCTTCCACATCTTTTCGGCACCAAACCAATAGGCCGCGCCCAGCATGATCGCCAAAGAGATCGCGGAAATCACCAAATGCACAGAATAAAGCGTCCACGCTCGGCCCCAACATTTCGCCACAGCCCGCCACAGTGGCAACCGCACAAAGGCCAAAGGATAGGCCAACCCCGCCGCCATACCGGACATAAACACGAAACCTTCGGCCGCATCCGAGAAGCCGAAATTGCGGTTGGTGAGCACCTCAAGCGGGTTGCCGGGCACATGGTTGATGAAAATCATCACCAAGGCGAGGCCCCGGAAAAAGTCGAGCCTAGGATCGCGGGAATTGGGGTCGCGCGGGGGTGCAGGCACGCCAATCGGCGCGGGGGAGGACATGGTGTGTTGAGACATATCAGGCAGGAATTTCAGTCACTTGGGCATGGGGCACGGGAGCATTTTGGAATGAGCCATCCCAAAGCGCGACAATTCGGCGATGATCGGTGATGACCTGCGGCAAGGCCGTTTCTTCCGGCGTCAGAAACACCGGTGGGTGAGAGGGCTTTGACGTCAGCCAAACCACCAACGGTGCCACCACCAAGGGCACGCCAATCGGCAAAACCCAAAGCATCAGATTGGGGGCGAAACTATGGGTGAGGGCAATCACCACGATGCCCCACAGTTGGATCCACCACGCTGCGGCCAAGGCCTCGGGAAATGTCAGTCGCCCGTCACCGCGTGTCTGCGCGGGCCAACCGCCATCACGCCCCATCACCACCTGCATCACCGCGCGCGTTTGCCACATCAACATGATCGGCGCGTTGATCGAGGATTGGATGAGTTCGGTCATCATGCCGCGCAACGCGATGAACGTGCCGCCAAATTGCGTCACCCGTCCGCGTGCGATGGCGTCGAGCAAGATCAACACTTTGGGAAAGACCAAAAGGCCAAACACCCCGACCGCGACACCCACCGCTTTCGAGGTTTGATCCGACGGGAAGACAGGGAAGAGTTGGAACGGTTCGGGAAAGAAATCCGGTTCGGGCGCGGTCGCGGTGGCGTAGAGGTTTGAGGCCAGAAACATCACCCAAAACAGCGGTGCGATGTAGCTGAGGATGCCTTGGAAAAACACAAAACGCGACCAGCCTTTGAGGCCCGGTGCGGAAATCACCCGGATATGTTGCAGATTGCCCTGACACCAACGCCGATCGCGCTTGGCGAAATCAATCATGTTTTCAGGGCCTTCCTCATAGGAACCCGCCAGATCGGGATCAAGGCGCACGGCCCATCCGGCACGCGCCAAAAGCGCGGCTTCGACATAATCATGGCTGAGGATATGACCGCCAAAGGGCGGTGGGCCGGACAGTTCGGGCAGCGCACAGCTCTCGGCAAAGGCCCGCACCCGGACCATGGCGTTGTGCCCCCAAAACGGGCCAGTGACACCCTGCATCGCGGCCTGACCTTGGGCAAAGACCGGCGAATAGAACCCGGCGGCAAATTGCATCGCGCGACCAAAGCGGGAGTGCGCGCCGGTGATGCGCGGCAAGGTTTGCAACAGACCAAGTTCGGGGGCCGCCTGCATCCGGCGCACCATTTCAACAATGGTTTCGCCTTCCATCAAACTGTCGGCATCCAAGATCAACGCAAAATCATACTGCGCGCCTGAGGTCTCAAAAAAGTCCTGAATATTACCCGCTTTGCGGCCAATGTTGCGCGCGCGCCTGCGGTAGAAAAACCGGGGGGCTTTCCCCGATGCGACCCGCGCGTCTTGGCCACGGTCCGCCCAAAGATGCACAAACCACCGCTCTTCCTCCGTACCGACTTCGTCCTTTTGCGTATCGGACAGGATAGCAAAATCAAAGTGTTCGGCCACACCAAGACGGGAGAGCGAGACGTCCATCGCCGCCACGCGGGCAAAAACCACCCCGGGGTCTTCATTATAGACAGGCATCAAAATCGCAGTGCGGGTCGTGAGCGGTGTGTTCAAATATGCAGGTGGAGTTCTGGCCGAGATGAGCCCCTCCACTGATTGCATCGCGCCCCAAGCCAACCAAAACGTGGTGATAAACACAAGCGCAGCCCGCACGCCATCGACCATTTGATAGCCGTCCGCCGCGCCAAATTGCAAAAACAACGCCGCTGCGCCGATCCCAAGGCCAATACTGATCAGCAACGCCAGAGCCCGCGCAGACCGCGCGCCGCTGGGGGACGTCGATTGGATCATCAGTTATCTGCCACGCGCAGCGCGACCGACACCGGAGGCAAAGCTCCCGATAAGGCGCGACAAAAGCGGTGTGTTTGCCACGGCCTCGGCAAGGGGCCGTTCGATCAACTGCCGGGGCATCGCCAAAGGTGCATCCGGCAAACGCGCCGCACGCAAAATTGCGGCCTGACGCATGCTGACGGTCTGCGCCTGCGCTTGTTCCACTGTATCAGAAAGAGACTCTTGCATCATCATGTGCGTACCCATTGATAAATCCATGTTTCCGTCAGTTTCCGTCCAAAGCCCGCGACATGGGCGACAAGTTCAACCAGCCGCTCATTGCCGCCATCGACATCAATCACCAAACGCCAACGTGTGGTGTTTTCGATCTTGGAGAGGGCGACATGTTGGATTTTGCCGCGCGACAGGGTCACGACCGGTTCCATTTCAGCATCCGCAGGCAAGCCCGCCATCAGCCCGCCGTCAAAATCAATCACAAATTTGCGCAATGAGGCCTTCGCACCAGAAACGCCAGACGTGCCGCCTTGTCCCGCCAATGTGTTGACGATCCAGGCGCGATCCCCGTTCCGGTCGGTGCCCAAAGCACCCCAACGCAAACGATATGCATATTCGCGCGTCTCACCGGCTTTCGGCTTTTCAGACGGCACCCAGAAACTAACGATATTGTCGTTGCCTTCCAGATCGGACGGGATTTCGACCAAACGGATCGCGCCCGGCCCCCAATCGCCTTGCGGCTCAATCAACACCGAAGGGCGATCCTGATAATGCGCTCCGGCGTCTTGGTAATCCTCGAACGCCCGGTCACGTTGGATCAGGCCAAACGATTTGAGGTTCGGTTCGCTCAAATACGAGCTGGCCAGACGCGGTGGGTTGTTGAGCGGACGCCAGAGCACATCGCCATCGCGGCGCACCACCATCAAGGCGTTGCTGTCATGAACTTGCGGCCGGTAATCGTCAAAGCTGTCGCTGTTTTTCTCATCAAACAGGAACATCGAGGTCAGTGCGGCCACACCCAACTGTTCCACATCGCGGCGGAAATGCAGCTTGGCCGTGACATCAATCACCGTTTCCTCGCCCGGACGAATGACAAAGCGATACGCGCCGGTGCAAGACGGGCTTTCGAGCGCCGCATAAAACACCACCGTCTCTTGCCCTGCGGCCGGGCGTTCCAACCAAAATTCGGTGAAGCGCGGGAATTCTTCTTCGCCGCCCAATCCGGTGTTGATGGCAAGGCCCCGCGCCGACAGGCCATAGCTGCTATCGCGGGCCAAAGCGCGGAAATAAGAGGCCCCGACAAAGGCCACCAATTCGTCAAACTTATCGGCGCGGTTGAGCGGCGTATTCAACCGAAAGCCTGCCACACCTGGCAACTCGACATGGGGCGACACGCGCGCTGCCAAATCTTCATAATACAGGAAATCGTCGGTGGAAAATGCCATCGGCATCTGCATTCCATCCACGACCTCATGGATCGTCACCGTGTCTTTATAAAGCCAACCGGGATGGAACGCGTGAACTTGGAACAACACGCCCTCGTCACGCCAACGCGCACGCAGGGGATTGAACTGAATCTTGCGATAGTCGTCGTAATCCAGATCCGTGATCACTTCGGGCGCGGAAACAGGGGCCTGATAGTCAGACTGTGCCGTCTCCGCCATACGCGCATCGAGCCAGTCGAACGAAAACGGTTGTGGCCCGATCGGTTCGGCCACAGGTTCGGGCAAAACATCTGACGAAGGTTCGATGACAGCAGGCGTTTCCACCGTTGGGATCACATCTTGTGCCCAAGCGGTGCGCGCCAAAGCGACAGAGGCCACAGACCCCGACAACGTGGCAAGAACGGAGCGACGGGTCAGGCCCGCATCAGAAGAGAGTGACTTTACAGACATGGAATCGAACTGACTTCCCGACTTGGTTTTTAGACCTTGGTTTCCCAGACTCACGTCGTCCCTGCATGCGACTCACTCGCATGACAGTTCCGTGACATCCGTCAAATATGTTTAGTTTCGCTGCACCGCCACATAAATCTGTAGAACCGTTTGAGAACTGGCGATTTTTCGCGAGTTTACAAGGTGAGAAATCGGGGTTTTTCGCCGGTTTTCCAGCAAACCGATCTTGTGGCCTTGAAAAGCCGCCTTTTCCGCCGTTCTGTCCCTACGCGGCGGACGCTGAACCCCCGCATAACACACCAAGGGGACTGATGCCCCAGACCTGCGCTGCGCCGCTTTTCAACATCTGCACGACAGGGTAGAGTGCTCCAATGACCGCACCCGCCTTTCCTCATATCACAGACCTTGACGGGATGATGGCTTGTCCCGCCTGTGATGCCTTGCTGGTGGATCGCCCTGTTGCGGTCGGGGACACGGCCTCTTGCCCGCGCTGTCATACGGTGATCGAAGCACCGCGCCCTTTGGCAATGACGCGCATCATTATGTTGGCCTTGGCGGCCCTGATCTTGATGATTGCGGCGGTGTTTTTCCCCTTTCTCGAATTGGGTGCGGCGGGCATGGTCCGACGCAGTTCATTGTTGGACACGGTGATGGCCTATGCCACCGGGTTGACTGCGCCATTGACGCTGGCGATGGCGGCTTTGATCGTGGTGTTGCCAGTGACCCGGTTTTTGACATTGCTTTACGTGTTGGGACCGATGGCCTTTGGCTGGCACCCGGCACGTCATGCGATTCATGCGTTCCGAGTGGCCGAAGCGCTGCGGCCTTGGGCGATGGCGGAGGTCTTTATCGTTGGTGTCGCAGTGGCTTTGGTGAAAGTCGCGGGACTGGCGCATGTGTCGCTGGGCCCGGCATTTTGGGCCTTTGTGGCGCTGGTCATCGTGACCGTGCTGAAAGATAATTTTATGAGCAGAGTGACAGTTTGGAAAACCCTGGAAGCGCGTCGCCGATCCTAACGGCCCACGATGCGGGGCTGATCGGTTGCACCCATTGCGGCAAAGTTTACATGTCCGGCGTGGCGCAATGCACCCGCTGTGGTGCGTCGCTGCGTGCCCGCGATGCCGAGGGGTTGCAAAAGGTCTGGGCCTGGCTCATCGCCGGGATCGTCATGTATATTCCGGCCAATCTCTACCCCATGCTCTCCACCGCAAGCCTTGGAAAAACCACAGAGAACACCATCCTTGGTGGGGTGATCGAACTGATGCACCACGGCTCCTACGGCGTGGCAGGCATCGTCTTTTTCGCCTCCATCGTGATCCCCATCGCAAAATTCATTGCGATCATTTACCTTGGCCTGTCGGTGACACGTAAAGTGCAAATGCCGATGCATCGTCGTCACACCCTGTTTGAAATCGTCGAATTCATTGGACGCTGGTCGATGATTGATGTGTTTGTGGTTGCGATCCTGTCGTCGCTGGTACGGTTGGATTTTGCCGCCACGATCACACCGGGGATTGCGTCGGTCAGCTTTGCACTTTCTGTCGCCTTCACTATGATGGCCGCCTTGAGTTTTGATGAGCGCCTGATCTGGGACGCGCGTAACGATGACGCAGAATGAGGACAACACCGTGAGTGATGTGCAGCCAACAGAGATGGTGGTCGAAGGTCCGAAGCGCTCGGCATGGCGCAACCTGTCTTATGTCTGGTTGGTGCCTTTGGCGGCCTTAGCCGTGACGCTTTTCATCGCCTGGCAAAGCTGGGCGGAACGCGGCCAACGCATTGAAATTCGATTTGAAAACGCGGCTGGGATCACCGCAAATGAAACCGCTCTGCGCTACCGCGATGTCAATATCGGCATGGTCGAAGATGTGGCCTTTTCCGCCGATCTGACCTCTGTTGTGATCGGCGCGCGCATTGACCGGACCGTGGCGGAGTCCTTGCCCGCCGATGCCGAATTCTGGGTCGTGCGCCCGGAAGTCTCCGCAAGCGGCATTTCCGGCCTCTCCACCGTGCTCTCCGGGGCCTATATTCAGGCCGCCTTCGATCCCGCACCCGGCGCAGGTGTCACCAAATTTGTCGGCCTCGACGACACGCCTTTGGTTCTGCCCGGCATGAAGGGCACCAAAATCACCCTGCGCACGGCATCTGGATCACAACTCACCCCGGGTGCGCCAATTTTTCACAAAGGCATCGAAGTCGGCAAGATCGAAAGCCCCCGTCTACTCGACAATGGCTCGGGCGTGATGGTCGACGCCTTTATCAATGCGCCCTACGACACACGCCTGACCTCCGCCACACGGTTTTGGCAAACCTCTGGTTTTTCAGTCAATTTTGGTCCCGGCGGACTTAATCTGTCGGTCGGATCGGTCGCCAGCCTTGTGCGTGGCGGGCTGGCATTTGACACGGTGTTTTCTGGTGGTGGCCCGGTCCGACCCGGCCAGGTTTTTGATTTGTTCGAGGGCGAAGAAGAGGCGCGCGACAGTGTGTTTAGCGAAACCATCGACAATGCTGTCGATCTGACGGTGGAGTTCGATGAATCCGTCAGTGGCCTGTCCGCAGGCTCGCCCGTGCTCTACCGCGGCGTGCGCATTGGTGCGGTCTCCGATCTGGGGGCGTTTATCGAAGATATGCCGGATGGCCCAAGTGTGAAATTGCGCGCGATGATCTCGATTGACCCACAACGCTTAGGCTTGGCCGCCGATGCCCCGACCTCCGAAGTCATTGCCTTTTTCGCCAATGCTGTCAAAGGCGGGTTGCGCGCGCGGCTGGCGTCGCAAAGCCTGTTCAGCACCTCGCTGGTGATCGAACTCGCGGACATTCCGGAGGCAAGCCCTGCGATCCTTGGGATTTTCTCTGAATCTGCGCCACAGTTGCCCTCTGTGCCCTCCGATTTGCCGGATGTGGGTGCGACCGCAGAGGGGCTGTTGAAACGGGTCAACGACCTGCCCGTCGAGGAGCTGCTGGATCAAACCATCGCCACGCTTGCCGCCGTTGAAAGCCTTGCTGGCGACGACAACCTGCGCGCCGCGCCCGATGCGCTTGTGGCGCTACTGGATGATGCGCGCGGATTGATCGGCAGCCCGGACACGCAAGCCCTCCCCGCCGAGTTGAAAGCCGCTGTATCCGAGCTGCGTGCCGTCTCCGAGGAGCTGCGCCAAGCCGATGCGGTGGGCAAACTCGTCGCCGCTTTGGATGCCGCCGAAGAGGCCGCAACCTCGGTGACCGACGTGGCCGCCGACATCGAAGGCGCCACGGCGGAGCTTCCGCAATTGGTCGCCGATTTGCAAAAACTGACCGACAAGGCCAACTCGCTTGAGGTCGAACAATTCTTGGCCTCAGCGGGGGCATTTTTGGACGGGGCGGACCGGTTGATCGACACGCCGGACGCCCGCGCCTTGCCCGCAAGCCTGACCGCCGCGCTGGATGAAGCGCGCGGTGCCTTGGCCGAATTGCGCGCCGGTGGTGTGGTCGAGAACACCAACGCCACGCTATCGTCGGCCCGCGACGCCGCCGCGGCGATTGAACAGGCGGCGCAAAGCCTACCAGAACTGTCCGCCCGGATTGAAACCCTTGTGGCCGAGGCCGAAAAGACCCTCGCGGGCTATGGCAGCCAATCGAGCTTCAATCGCGAAACGCTCTCGTCTCTGCGCGAAGTGCGCACCGCGGCACAAGCGTTGAGCAAGCTCGCCCGCGCCATTGAACGCAACCCCAATTCCCTCTTGTTTGGACGGTGACCGATATGTTTCGCTTTCTCCCGCTTGCCCTTGTGCTGTTGACCGCCTGTGGCGGCACTGACCCGCGCTATTTGATCGACACGGCCCCGGCAGAGACCGCAGTGACGGTGCGCTTGCAGGTTGCGACGCTTGAGGTCCGCGAAGTGTCGCTTCCGGCCTATGCCGAGGAGTCGCAGATCCTCTTGGAAGGTGGCGATGGCGCGCTGACCCCGGTCAAAGGCGCGGCATGGGCGGATGAACCTGTGCGCGCTGTGACGCTGTTGTTGGCCGATACCATTGGTCGCGCCGGGTCGGCCACCGTGGCGGCGGAACCCTGGCCTTTGGCCACCCCGGCGCAGGCGGCCGTGGAGGTGCGCGTATCAGAAATGGTGGCGCGGGCTTCGGGTCAGTTTGATCTCAAAGGCCAGTTCGCGATTTCGTCCTATGATCATATCCTGCGCGAACGGATCGTGCGGTTTGACATCGCCGTTCCCCTGAGCGACACCTCCCCCACGGGCATTGCCACCGCCTCTGGTCTGGCCATGCGTCAACTGGCCGAAAAGATCACACAAGAGCTGTCTCGATAGACCATCGGCCTGCACACCTGCGCCGCGCGGTGACACCGTTACGGGGCTTTGGATTTGGTGGTGCTAAACCGGCCCAACCGAAACGGATCGGCTGAAACCTGCGGCAGCTTACCCTGTAGAATTTCGGCCATCATTTCACCCGCCCCCGGCCCCGTGCCAAAGCCATGGCCGGAATAGCCAGAGGATAGATAAAGCCCCGGAATTGATGGGATTTCTCCGATCACAGGGATGGCATCTGGAGTGGCGTCGATCATCCCGGCCCAGCTGTGCGTTTGACGCGCATCGGCAAACCCAGAGTACACTTTTGCAAGCGTTTTGATGGCTTTCCGATTGAACGGTTCGTAGGGCTGAGGATCAAGTGTGCGGATGAGTTCAAACGGCGTTTTCACGTCCAGAGCCCACTGTCGCGGCATGTTCAGTTCGGTCAAAAACTGCGATCCAACCCGGAGTTTTAACTCGCGCCAACTGGTCAATAAGGTGGGCAGAAATTCGGCAAACAAGCGAAAGCTATCGGGTGTGATCGGCGCGACATTGGCGTTGCGCAATGCCACGGTATAGCCACCATCCAATCGCTTGCGAAAGGCAAAATCCCCACCACCAACGGGCATCTCAGGCACCTGTCCTGCGCTTTCAATTCGGGCAACAGTGCCGAGCAATTTAAGCTGTGGAAAATTGATCCCGAGATTGCCCAAAAACAATCGCGACCATGCCCCACCCGCGACCAATGCGCGGTCCGTGCGGATGACACCCTTCTCCGTGATCACCGAACTGAGCGCACCTGCCGTGGTTTCAATCCCGCGCACGGCGCAGTTTTCAAGGATCACTGCGCCCAAGCGTTGCGCCGCCCTGGCCATTTGGGGCACCGCCTTCCACGGCTCCGCCCGACCATCATCCGGGGTATAAAGCCCAATGGAATACCGATCCGAAAGCCCCGGAAGCACCTCTTGCAAGCCTTTACGGTCCAACAGGCGCGAGGTCATCTTTGCGGCCGCGGCGTGTTGCGCCCATGCGCCAAATTCTCTGATTTCCGCCTTGGTGCGACAGACATATGTGATGCCTGTTTCACGGTAGCCGGTGTCGATCCCGAACCGGGCATCAATTTCGCGCCAAAGCTCAAGCGAGCGCATCGTCAGTGGCAACTCAATCGGATCGCGCCCCATTTGACGCACCCAACCCCAATTGCGCGCGCTTTGCTCCGCACCCACTTGGCCTTTTTCGCAAAGCACAACTTTTACCCCGGCCTCTGCGAGGTAAAGCGCGGTGGCGACACCGGCAATGCCACCGCCAACGATGACCACATCTGCGGCCTCAGGCAGCACTGAGTTTGCGACGATTTTTTCAATATTTTCAAGGATCATGACAGTCTCACATCATAGTTTTGAGCCGGCAATTCACACCCTTTGCCACCAACATGCTCATTTTATTCCAACGCAACAAGATGAGCGCGAATCTTTGGCCTATCCCATAGGTGATCATTTATGATCTTTTGTGAATGATTAATTCCATTTTCACTGATTTTACATGAATACCCGCCCATTTTTTGCACTTAAATGGTATAATTTGGTGTTTATTAAAGAATACACGACCCTTTATGAGTTATTTTGCGCAAGCCGAAGTGATTACCCCCATCACTTAAGCCAACCAATCAGGCTCGCTTGATTGTCTTGTCGGTGAGGGGCGCAGTATAGTTTGCACAAAGTGGGATTTGTGTTTGGCCGCATCAAAAGCGGTGCCAATTTAAGGAGAGCCATGTGGGTGACTTTGAGGAAGGGCTGAGCGATGAAATGCTGCCCGCAGAACGGCGCCAGCATTTGATCGAATGGTTTGAAAACAACAAAGCTGGCTCGAGCCAAGACTTGGCTCGAATGTTCGGCATCTCCCTGTCGACCATTCGGCGCGACCTTGATCTTTTGGCCTCTGAAGGGCTGTTGCGACGAACCCATGGCGGCGCGGTCGCGATACGATCCCGTGCAACTTATGAACCCTCGACCGACCTTGCGCGCCGCACTGCGATTGAGGAAAAAAGCGCCATTGTTCAGGAAGCTCTCAGGCTGATTCACCCCCACCAGTCGCTCTTGATTGATACCGGTGCCGTGATTTGCCATTTGCTCGCCGATGAAATCGCACAGCTCGACATGCCTTTGACCGTGATTTCAAACGATCTCTACGTCGCAAACGCCCTGACCTATAAAGAGAATATTACGCTGATCGTTCCAGGTGGGGCCAGTCGTTTTGGCTCTTTCAGCCTCCTTGGTGAACCGGGTGAAAGTTTTCTACGCGACATCCATTGCGACATTTTCTTTATGTCTGCCGCTGCCGTCGACATGAACGGCGCGTCCGAGACCCACCTAGAGCTTGTTCACCTCAAGCGCTGCATGATTGAGGCCGCCCAAGATGTGGTGCTCTTAGCGGACAGCAGCCGCTTTATGTCTCGCGCCCTCCATCGCACAACAACCCTCGATAATATCGACACGATCATCACAGATGAGGGGTTACCCGAAGACGAAAGGGTAAAGTTTCCGACACAAAACCCGACACTGAAAATCGTGCAGCTATAAAATTTTAGGGGAGCCCCCCAGTCATCTCTGACACTCGGCACCGATTTCTGGGCCCAATCAGCCAGCATGAAATAATAATATTAGAAGACCCTCTGCACGCCCGACACCCCGCGCAAAGACATCAGGCCGGAGATCGGTTCGCAAAAAGCGCAGGAATGCACTGATTGTTAAGGTGCTTCCACCATGGTGTGGCCAAACGCTATGCAATTCAAGGGGATCGATATGATTCGCGCTCAGATGTCAAAACTATCCGTCCGAATCTACGCCATCGTCGCGATCGCAGTGGTTTTGATCGCCGTCTTAACACAAATTCTACTGCACCTTTCCTACAACTCCGCACTCACAATGCGCGAACAACATCTCAGTGACGTTGTTGATACGGCCATTTCAACCCTCGCTGACATCGAAAGACAGGTGAAAGCGGGTGACCTCGCCCAAGACCAAGCTCAAATCCTTGGCCAAGAGGCCATGATGAAAATGCGTTACGGCGAAAACGGGTATTTCTTCGTCCTCAACACAGAAAACGTCATGATCGCTCACCCGACCAAACCTGAAATGATTGGCACCAATCAGTCAGACATCATGGACACTCATGGCACCTATATTTTCCGTGACATGATCGAAATCGTTGCCAACAAAGGCGGCGGGGCCTTGACGTATTTCTTCGACAAACCGGACGGGAGCGGCGATGATGAAAAAATCAGCTACGTCAGGGAATTCCAGCCATGGGGATGGATCGTCGGCACAGGATCATACCTCTCTGATATCAATGCTGATCTTGCGAGCATGCGCACTGTCGGTCACGGCGTCTTGGCAGCGGCACTTATTGCACTCGGGATCATATCCACCCTCCTTGTTCGCAGTGTCACACGACCTCTTGATGCCCTAAAGGCACGTATGTCTGCCATGTCTCAAGGCGACACCCACAATGAAGTGCCGATGACCAACAACAAAAGCGAAATTGGCGAAATGGCCCGCGTCCTTGAAATCTTTAGGGTTGCCCTTGTGGAGCGTTCGGAGCTTGAACGCGCTCAAATCGACCAAGACGCAACCATGGCGCGCGAACGAGAAGAAGCCGCCGAGCGAGAGCATCAGGCCAAACTCCGCGAAGTCGCCGTCGAAGAAAATCGTCGCAAAGAACAAGAAAAGGCCCGCCAAGAAAAAGAGGCGGAACGTGCAGCCGCCGAAGTGGAACGCGAACACAACCTCAGAGACCAACAGCGCGTTGTATCTACCCTCGCGGCTGGCCTCGGCGCCATGTCACGGGGCGACCTGACAGTTCGCATCAACGAAGAGTTCCCGCCCGAATATGTGAAACTGCGTACGGATTTCAACAACGCTGTTGAAAAAATCAGCCGCCTGGCCAGCGCCATCGTTGAAGGGGCCGCCACCATCATTGGTGAAACAGATAACCTCAACAGCGCTGCGATTGATCTAAGCCGTCGCACAGAAACTCAGGCCGCCTCATTGGAAGAAACCGCCGCCGCGATCACTGAGCTTGCCGCATCCGTGGACAGCTCCGCCCGCAGCGCGAAAGATGCGGCTGGCACCGTCGGCCAAACCAAAGACCGCTCTACAGCAGGGCGCAATGTTGTCCAACGGACCGTCAAAGCCATGAATGACATCGCCGAAAGCTCGACACAGATTTCCAAAATCACCAGCGTCATTGATGATATCGCATTCCAAACCAACCTCTTGGCACTGAACGCCGGCGTTGAAGCGGCACGAGCGGGTGATTCAGGCAGAGGGTTTGCCGTGGTCGCCTCTGAAGTCAGAGCTTTGGCACAACGCAGCTCTGAAGCGGCCAATGAAATTGCAAAACTGATCGAAACATCAGGACGGCAAGTCGACGAAGGCGTTCAGTTGGTGAATGCATCTGGCGAGGCCCTCGCAGAAATTGAAACCCTTGTTTCAAACCTGGACGAGCTCGTCCAAACCATCTCGACCTCGGCCTCCGAGCAGGCTGTTGGCCTCTCTGAAATCTCTACGGCAGTTGGCCAATTGGACCAAGTCACACAGCATAATGCCGCCATGTTCGAAGAAACAACAGCAGCCTTGCAGTCGCTAAAAGCTCAAGCAACAGCCCTAGAGCGTGACAGCTCTGTCCTAAAAACGAGAAACGAAGACACAGGCGTGAGACTGGCATCTTAAATCACACCCGCAGCCCAAAGCACTCAAACCCCACGGCCTCATCCTGAGTCTGCGGGGTTTGACCTTGGACTTGCTGCGCCCCGCCATGCATCTATAGATTGTTGAGACCCATATAAGTCACAGCCCGAATCCATCCTTTCTAATGCTTCAACTTTGCGATCTAGCGACTACTGGCATCCGCACCCCAACTCTGCAAGATGCGCGCTATCATGACACGGCAACCCGCCCCTGCAGCCCGCCTTCTGTATGAGATACTGACAAACTGCCATTCGACTCATCTACGTCAGATCCTAAGGATCAAACATGCCTTCCTTGGATGAGGCTTTTCATTGTCGCGAGTCGGTCCCCACCACTCATTTAACGTCCCTTCGCCGCAGACATTCACGCACGCGCCCAGCAACCGCAGCCAATGTTAGCGCGCGCAGACACACGCGACTTGAAGTTATAGTTTCAACGCATAGGGACGCCAAAAACTAACGAATTGTAAAGTAATGATATTTCAGAATTGTAAAGTAAATTTACGACATTACCGATAATTTCGTGAATTGATTTACAAATAAATTCATACAGCGCAGTAAGTTACGGGCAATTTCACCTCAAACTCTGTAAACCTGAAGCTGAGGAGGGACCCAGCCGTGCGCCGGGTCACGTCAAGAATACAAGAATTGGGAGGCGACATGTCAGAAGACACCAGCATGATGACCGCTCCTTCTGAGGCATTTGCTTCGAAGGCGCATATTTCCGCAGACACCTACACCGAAATGTACGCGCGCTCGGTGAGCGATCCGGTTTCGTTT
>TARA_R110001583_G_scaffold181930_1_pt1 | contig 31920 bp, 29 predicted proteins | sample TARA_R110001583 | Tara Oceans TARA_R110001583 (sample SAMEA4398432) | marine metagenome | biome: Polar Biome; feature: [MES] marine water layer (ENVO:01000295) within the mesopelagic zone...; material: water (ENVO:00002006), including particulate matter (ENVO:01000060) such... | reverse complement strand
ACTGACGTTCGAGTAGCTGCCCGCTACCCGCCACAAGTGGCGCCATTTGCCCTGACGCTGCAGGTTTTGGGAATACGCCTTTTCCGTTGCCTTAATCTTCGCCGCTTGCTCGGCTGGCATATCGGTCGGCAACTTAACGGTCATCTCTACTTGAAACAGCATACGTCTCTCCTATTGGATCGCGGGCGAACGCAAACAGTGGCTTTATTTAAGTGACTTTTATTTACGTGAGTAATGCACCAGCTTATCTTCATCTAAGGTGATGCCCAGTCCCCCCCCTTGAGGTACTTCCACCCCAAACTCGGTGTAGTTGAGGGGTTCAGCGACGATGTCGTCTTTCAGCAGCAGTGGGCCGAACATTTCCGTGCCCCAGGCCATCTCGGGCAGCGTTGCCCAGGCGTGTAAAGAGGCAGCGGTGCCAATGGTGCCCTCTAGCAGTGTGCCGCCATAGAGGCCAACCCCGGCCGCTTGGGCGACATGCGCCAGTTCCAGCACGCCGTGAATACCGCCGGATTTGGCAATTTTCAGGGCAAAGGCACCACTAAAGCCGCTACAGACAAGATCTAACCCATCACGAGCATCCTGTACGGCCTCGTCAGCCAGTATTGGCACGTTGAAGCGGTTAGCCAAACGTACTAAACCGGCGTGTTCGCGAGCAGCAATCGGCTGCTCAATCAACTCAATACCGGCATCTTGCAGTGCCTGAATACCCCGTACTGCCGTAGATTCATCCCATGCTTGATTAACATCAACGCGCACGCTGGCACGGTCACCCAGCGCCTCTTTGATCGCCGCCACATGACGGACGTCCTGATCAAGCGGATTAGCGCCAATTTTAAGCTTGAAGTCGCAATGGCGGCGCTGCTCTAAACGCAGCAACGCCTCATCGATATCTTTGGCAGTATCGCCGCTGGCCAACGTCCAAAGCACGGGTAAGTGTTGTTGATGAGCGCCACCAAGAAGGTCAGCGATACTCAAGCCCAAGCGCTTGCCCTGGGCGTCTAATAACGCGGTTTCTAGTGCGGACTTGGCGATCATATTGCCGCGGGCGTGGCGATTGAGCCGGGCGCGCAGCTGATGAACATTGTGAGAAGGCTGACCGATCAACAACGGTGCAAGGTAGGTATCGATATTACGCTTGATGCTCTCTGGACTTTCCGGGCCATAGGCTAAGCCACCAATCGTGGTGCCCTCGCCCAGCCCTTCGATCCCGTCAGAGTGACGCATGCGAACAATGACCATGGTTTGGCAGGCCATGGTGGTCATGGAAAGTTTGTGAGGACGAATGGTCGGTAAATCGACCAGTAGTGTCTCAATATGTTGAATGACGGTTGACATGGCAGCTCCGGCGTCTGGCAATCGTTGACTTGAAGTCAGTTTGATTGCGCTAGGAAGACGGAACCAATATTGTTTAGGTGCCTTTCGATACCTAAAGAGTATTGCCAAGTGGGATCTCATGGTAAGAATCACCACTTCCTAGACATGCGAAGTCACATAAAAACTTTTTACTTAAAAATTAAGTCATTGATTTTAATGTTTAAATAAAATACATCAAGGAATGATTTCCATAAAAAACGGTACAGCTGACGGCCTACACCGCAAAACACCCTATATGTATATCAAAATTCAAGGATATATTAACAATAACTTAGCATTTAGGGTGTTAGTCTACGCCCGACAGCAAGTTACCCAGCGCCGCACGAATCCCCGATCACAGATGACCATATTGCTTAATTTCGACAAAAGAATAATGCTACGCACTAGGATCTTGAGCTCTACTCCTGGATTAACCCAGCCATCCTCCAGAAGAATATATAATCAAAACATTATGGCAAAACCACATATGCCAATTTAAAAAGTAGTACCTAAAAATACCCATTGGTTCCGACCTTTTCGGCACACAGCAATTCTCTAGTCTCTATATAAAAACCGGCAAGGTAGGAAGCAATATTTGTACAAAACTCATACAGCAGGCTGACACAAGCACTGATAAATTGTAGATTTCAACTCCACACTGAATGCTCTTTTTATACGTTTATCAACTTATAGTTATGAATTAAGCTAATCCTCGTGTTAGGGCAATCTGAAAAACGTCATTAAATGCGAATTTAGAGGATAATTCCATGCCAGTCGTTAACATTCCGCAGTTGGAGGGTGTTACCACAGAACAACTTATACAGAGCCGCTATGCATGGAATGGCACACCTTATGATCGCTACCCTGAAGGAAGACCGCAGCTAACGGTAACAAAAATATCCATACCAGCTCATACCTCACTCCCCCTGCATACACACCCGATACCGAATGCTGCTTACATACTTTCTGGACAGCTAACGCTGGAAGAGCATGAAACCGGAAAAACGCAGATATTTAGAGCCGGAGAGGCGTTTAACGAATCAGTTGGTGATATTCACCGTGGTTACACTACTGAGGAACCAGTTGTGGTTATTGTGACTTATGCTGGTGTTAAAGAAATGCCACTTTCAGAAAGTCTGAATTAAAGAGTCCTCAGTAGAATGATGCATACAGAACTTCATTGACTTACTGATCGCTGAGATTAACGAAATTATCAACAAACTGAAAGAGAGAAATAACTAATGAACGATGATATTACCTGTGTATTTGCACTTACCCTGCGTGAAGGAAAATTCCCTGCTTTTCGTGATCTTGTAGCAAAAATCGTTACAACGACAAAACAGGAACCCGGCACGTTGTCTTATGTTTATAGTGTCAGCGCTGACGAAAAAAACGCGCATATTGTCGAACGCTACAATGCTGATGCGGTTGTCAGCCACGTTGATGAAACCTTTGCCCCCTTCGCTGAAGAGTTTCTGTCTCTGGTCACTATTGACAGTTTGACCGTTTACGGCCGCCCTAGCCAATCTATTAAATCAAGGCTTGACCCATTCGGCGCTGTTTACCTAACACCTTTTGATGGGTTTACACGATAAGCAATCTTGTCTGTCAATACTTGCTGGAGCAAACCTTGAAACTTTACGTCTATGATCATTGCCCGTTCTGTGTACGTGCTCGTATGATCTTTGGGTTGAAAAACATTCCTTGCGAAATCGTCTTTCTGGCCAATGATGATGAAACAACACCTCAGACCCTGATTGGTAAAAAAATGCTGCCAATTCTAGTGACGGATGAAGGGGAGATAATAGGAGAAAGCCTGGATATCGTCAGATATATTGATGCAATCACAGGTAAGCCCACCCTTTCCGCCCCCGCCAGCACAGTTGAGGCATGGATAGAAGAAGTTTCAAGGCTGATATACCAGCTCGCCATTCCTCGCTGGTCTTACTCGGATTATCCAGAATTTAAAAATGAATCTGCACGAACATACTTTACTCAGAAAAAAGAGAACGTCTTTGGCAGCTTTTCAACTTTAATGAAAGAGAGTCCGGCCCTTATTAAAGCTGTCAACATAAAACTGATTGATCTCGACCAAATTCTGGCTGCGCTCCCGACTACCGAACGATACAGCCTCACTGATATTCTACTGTACCCAGTGCTTCGCTCTTTATCCATTGTAAAAGGGGTTGAATGGCCAGTCGGCTTGGATGCTTGGCGCAAACGTGTGGCGACAGACTGTAGAGTGCCTTTAAACGACGCCATTGCTATTTAAAACATGTCGAACATATTGAAAGCGTAGCAAACGTGCCGTTGCTATAGCATGGGTGAATTACCTTTAAAGGCCACAGTGCGTGCCAATTTATGTATAATAATTGGAGAAAACCATGAGTCAGAAGACTGATTCAATTAAAAAAGACAGCTTTTATGTTCCTAGTGGAATAGCCAGTACTGTCATTCCTGATTTTATCTGTCCTCCCACACTGCCTAAGAAAGATCACGAATCCTACCGTGTAGCACTCAAAGGTGATGAACCTTATCGCTTGGGCAGAGATTCCCTACCACAGCCAGGTATCCCGAAGGGAACCCTGACCAAGGGACATCATGTTAGCAAGCTTGTTTATCCAGATGTCGCCCGTGATTACTGGCTTTATGTTCCTGCCCAATACTCTTCCAAGCAACCAGCTAACCTGATCGTTTTCCAGGATGGTGGGTTTTATCTTGGGCCTGAAATGCAGGCTAATGTCGTTTTGGATAACCTTATCCATTCTGCAGAGATTCCCCCCACGATCGCACTGTTTGTTCAGCCAGGTGATAAAGGCCCAGGTATTCCAATCTTGGGTGGGAGTGATAATAGGAGCATTGAATATGATCTCATTAGCGAGGACTACGCACGCTATCTAGAGGAAGAGCTCCTGGCTGAGATTGAAGAAAACTATTCTTTGACTAAAAACCCTAAACGTCGGGCAACTGTTGGTATCAGTTCAGGTGGTATTGGGGCATTTACACTTGCCTGGATGCGGCCAGATCTATTTGGCGGAGTGATCAGCCACTGTGGCAGCTTTATGGATATACGAGGCGGGCATGAATACCCTTTCCTGATACGCAAAAATAAGACAAAAGCCATCAAGGTCTTTCTGCAAACGGGTCAGAAAGATATTAACGGTATCTTTGGCGATATTCGGCTGGCGAACAAGGCCATGGCAGCTGCACTGGAATACCGTGAATACGATTTCCGCTTTGAGTTTGGCGAAGGTGGCCATAATCTAATGCATGGCGGTGAGATTTTTCCTGACACACTTCGCTGGTTATGGCCAAAGTGAATATCGGGGTTGAGGTTCTACGGGGCAGTCTACTTACGGAAAGCATGAATGGTTAATCCCCCATTTGACGGGATATGACATTCTCCGTCCCAGGTAAGTACACCTCAGCCGATAATTTCCGGCAGGCGCCAGCTCAGCGGCAGCAGCAATGCCGTCAGAATCCCCGTCAGACTCATGCCCAGGGAGGCGAAGGCGCCGGCGGTGGGGCTGATGTCGAAGGCACGAACCGTGCCCAAGGCGTGGCCATTAATACCCAGAGCAAGCCCAATTATGCGCTCGTCGCGGATCCCTAAACAGCGCGACAACAAGCCAACAAAACCTATAGCAGCCACACCGGTGATTAGCAGTCCACCCATCATCAGCGGTATCGACCCACCCAGTTGTTCGGTAATGCCGATAGCAATGGGGGCGGTAACAGACTTGGGGGCAAGCGAAGCGAGAATCTCCGGTGGGGCGTTGAGCAACCAAGCGATACCCACCGCATAGAGGGCGGCGAGCAGCGCTGATAAGGGCAGACAAGCTAATAGCGGACGCCACAGGGCATGGATGTTCGGCATTTGCTGGTAGAGCGGCAGGCCCAAGGCCACAGTGGCCGGGCCCAACAAGAACATCAGCCAGCCAGCCCCCTTGCGATAGTCAACATGGTCAATGCCGAGGGTGGCCAGCACGACAGCTATCAGAAGAGAGGCAATCAGAATCGGCGGACACCATCCTGGGCTACCCACTGACCGGAATAGGCGCATGCTTGCGACGTAGGCGGCCAGGGTCAGTGTGATGGCTGCCACCGGCGTGGCCATCAAGTGGTCAAGCAAATCACTCATTGCCGAGGGTCTCCTCACCCATCAACCGGTTCATCAGCCACAGGGTGGTGAAAACACTAAGCAGGGTGCCTAGAACCAAGGCCACAAGGATCGCGGTCCAATAGCCGGCGAGTTCGTCGAACATAAAGAAGATACTTACCACGCCAGGCATGACAAGCATCGCCAGCACGCCAATTAGCGGCTGGGCTGCGGTAGCGAGATCTCTAGGTACCTTGCCACACAGCATAAGCCAGATGCTGAGCAGCAGCATACCGACCACACCGGCCGAGACCGGCAATCCGGCGAGGGTGACCAGGATGTCACCAAGCACAAGAAAGCTTAGCAGCCAGAGAAAACCACGCAGTACACTCATAACACTCCACGTGAACAGTGAAACACTTTCCGGGACAATGAAACCGCTCTAGCTATTGCAAATTACCTGGACTTGTCAGACTCAAGCTGCATGCATGATCGCAGTAGCAGCATATAAGTGTTACTTTCTCACTTGAGTCAAAACTGCTGAGAGCTCACTTCGTTGAGAATATGAACAAAACAGGAAATTGGGAACGTTGAAACCAGCCCTCTTTTTATTAACATCTGGCGGAGTAACAGCTCAAGTCTTCTTTAAAATCACGCCAGAACCCCGCATAGCTGCCAACTCTCCCACTAATTGTATCTCGTCATTGCCTGGAAAGTGGCTCCCGTCCGCAACGACATAGCCAAATAGACAATTATCCGATAAGTCCACCATCGACCATAATAGTAGCTCCTGTAACATATGAAGCCTCATCAGAAGCTAGCCAAAGCATTGGGTAGGCAAGTTCTTTCGGTTCGGCCCAACGCTGCAGCACACATGGTGGTTTCTGATTGGTAATCTCTTCTTCACTAGATCCAGCTTGAACTGCACGACTGATATGAAAAGGAGTAAGAGTGTAGCCGGGGCAGATTGCATTAGATCGAACGCCGTGCTCAGCCTCTTCCCACGCAAGAGTTCTGGTGAATGCTAAAACACCAGCTTTAGTGGCATCATAAGCCCCCATACCCTTACGCCCCGTAACTGCATAGCACGAGGACACGTTAATAACACTGCCACACCTGCTTTTCCTTAGAAATGGCAATGCTGCTCGAGTTAAAGATGCATAGCTTAATAAATTTATTTTAATAATTTCATCCCACCGCTCCCAGGATGCTTCTGCTAATGGCTCATACTGCCTTATGCCAACATTATTGACAAGGACATCAATTCTTCCAAATTTATCTATAACGGCATTAACAATTTTATCTGAGTTCTCCTCAACACCTAAATCTGCAGCAATAGGAAAAATATTTGCATCGGGAATCATCTCATGAATACGTTGAGTAGTTAACTCAGCCTCATGTTCACTTACATCAACAATTGCGACACTCGCTCCTTCTTCACAAAAGATCCTAACAGCCTCTGAACCGATGCCACCAGCACCACCGGAAATGATTGCAACTTTATCTTTTAAACGCTTATTCATAAAAACTCCAAATATTGAGAACTGCCTTATAGAACTACCAATCGTAAGACCTGCTCGTTATATACATATTGATAGTATTGCTCAGTTATGCAGCATGGAGAGGCGCACTACACCATGACTGACTTCAATGGCCATATAATTTTGCCAAGACTCAGAGACAAAAATTAATTACGTATGCATAGTTCATCTCCAATTTTAACGATCATGCACTCAACCAGCCAGCTGACCAGAAATTGCTATAGAAAGAAAATCACGCAAAATGCTATTTATCTATACCAAGAGACCGCCACCGATGTACGACATCCTTAGGCAAAGATTTCATGCTGGATAGAATTTCCTGCGTTACCGGCAGGCTAATATTTGACGATTCTGCGAGATCAGAAGCAATGGATAAATCTTTTTCACAAATCCTCACAAACGATTCAAATGCATCATCTGATTCAGTCCATGCGCGATATTGTCGACGTGTTGTTTCAAGATCTTGAGTCAAAAACCCTCGCCCGGTACTTTTATCAAGGATAGGTAGCACAATAGAAAGATCCAACCCAAGTTTTTCGGCGAGGGACAGCGCTTCAGCTGTAATATGAAGACTAGCAACTCCAATCATATTATTGACAAGCTTAAGGATACAGCCGGAACCGAGAGGGCCACACCTATATATCGTTTCACCCATCGCATTCAAAATGGGAAATGCCCTATCAATGATATTGTTATCACCACCTGCCATGATTGTGAGGGTGCCTAAAGCAGCCTTATCAAGGCCACCGCTTACTGGAGCATCGATGATTTCGATACCTTTATCCTTAACCCGCTCCTGTATACTAATAACTGAATCCGGAGAAATCGTGCTCATTATAATGACAACCGGAGAAGTGGTTCCGTCCAGGCCAGATACAAGGCCATCTAAACCAAGCAGTACACTCTCAAGCTGAGTAGCATTCCCCACCATCACAACTACTGCATCCATAGATGACATTTCTGCAGGTGAATTGACGGCTATAGCACCTTTTTTGCACAGCCTTTCGACATTTTCAGAGCAAATATCATACGCTAAAAGACTATAGCCTTCTTTGATCAGACATTCGCCCATTCTGCGGCCCATATTACCGATACCGATAAAGCCAACTTTATCCATCATATCACCTCAAATAATATTAATTTAACTAACACTCAAACAATGGCACTCTAGATTTAGATTAAAGCAGCCCTGGCAAAAAAAGGACAATTGAAGGGAACAATATACATAAAGCCAAACCTACTAGTTGCAAGCCCACATAGGGAATTATCGAACGGTAGATAGTCCCAACCCCGATTTCACCTTTGGTTATTCCCTTGAGATAGAAAAGTGCATATCCAAAAGGGGGGGTTAAGAAGCTTGTCTGCATATTGATGGCAACAAGAATTGCAAACCAAACCAATATGGCGTGTGATGAAAGCCCAAGACCAAAGTCCAAAGTTTCTACAATTGGGTATATCAAAGGTAAAACAACGTAGCTAATCTCAATCCATTCAAGGAAAAAACCCATAATAAATATAATTGCCATAATCAAGAGCAACACGCCATAAGGGCCTAAACCTGTACCTGATATCATGCTTTCAATCAGGTCATCACCGCCAAGTCGTTTAAAAACCATCGAAAAACATGTTGCTCCGATCACTACAAAAAGAATCATAGCCGAGGTGCGTGAGGTCTCATTGACTGAGTGCCTAAGGTTTACCCAATTTAAATTACGCATAATGAATGCCAAGAGTATACTTCCTGCTGCCCCTATAGCAGCCGCCTCCGTGGGTGTAGCAATTCCTGCCATAATACTGCCAAGCACCACCACAATAAGTAGCACAGGCCCAAATAGATCTCTCAGCAAGGCAATAGGAAGAGGAGTCGAATCAACATCTAAAGAGTCTGGGTGCATAGGGGGTGCCCAACCAGGCTTTAGCCAAGATGTAATTAGCAAATAAACTATATACATTATGCCGAGCATCAACCCCGGGATCAGGGCTGCCTTGAATAGTGCCCCAACGGATACTTGAAGAATGGCACCCATCATCACGAGCATAATGGAGGGGGGAATAAGAATACCAAGCGTACCAGATGCTGCTATCACCCCACACGCCATCTCCGGGCGGTACCCTTGTTTTAGCATGACAGGCAGAGACAATAGCCCAAGCATGACCACAGAGGCCCCAATAATGCCAGTACTTGCAGCCAGCACCACGCCCAGGATTGCCACCGAAATAGCTAGACCGCCGGGAGTACGCCCAAGAAGACGCTGCAATGTAAGGAGTAAGCTTTTAGCAACACCGGAGCGATCAAGCATAATCCCCATGAAAACAAACAAAGGAATAGCAATCATTAGCCAGTTCTCTATTACACCACCATAGATACGAGAGCTGATGGTCGCTAGATATAGCAAAGGCACATCGCCGATAAAAGCAAATATAATTCCTATACCGCCGAGTAAAAAAGCTACAGGATAACCTGAGAATATACCTATAAGGAGCATAGCAATCATAGCCAGTGGTAGAGCATGTTCCACTAATGCATTAGCTAGCATCGTAATCACCTCCACTGATATGAGAGCGTTCCACATCATTCCCTATAAAAGGGGGAGCTAGAAGAATTGCCATTTTCTTAAGAACCTCACCAACTGCAGCAATAGCAAGCAATAACATACCTATGGGTATAATTGACTTGATCAGATATCTATCTATCAGCCCCCCAAAGCCTGACCCCTCCCCAGACACAAAAGACATCATCACAAAGCTTTTAGAAAACCAAGCAGTCAGAAGGCAGAAAGGAAGCAAGAGACACACATGACCTAGTATATCTATCACTGCCCGACCCCGGGGAGACAACTTCTGATAAATAAGATCGACACGAACGTGAGTGTCGCAGTGCAAAGCATATGCTCCGCTCAACATGGTTAGCACACCAAACAGATGCCATTGAAGGTCAATCATACTGCTTATCGTAATAGCTCGACCGAACAATGGAATATCTTGTTCCCAGTTAACAACCTCATTTATTCTAATGAAATTCAGGAACACAGAAATTAATACACTTACTATTATTAATAGCACAAGCCAGCTACTAATACGGCCAAGGAGCATACCGAGCCCGACCAGAGGTCGGGCCAGAGCATTGCAAATCATAGCTCCCTTTTCATTCCAAGATAATGAGTGGTTAGACATTGTTAACGCCTCAATCGCCTTATTTGTTCAAAATATCTGGCATAGCTTGAAGCTCATTCCACCGCTCATATTTACTCGCATGATCCATCAATGATTCATAAGCTGTGGCAAACCCAGGATTGCGCTGCTTTTCTTCTTCTACAACTTCTAGCCATACATTATGTAGCTCAGTAAGTACCTCATCTGGGAAACGGAGCACTTCTGTATCTCCACTCTCTATCTCAGCCAGTACATCATCCTGCATTGGTACTAGTGTATTGATATCTTTCTGGATATTTGCCATACAGGCTGTATTTACAGCGGTCTGCTGCTGCTCACTTAGGTCATCCCAGACTGACTGATTAATATAGTAAGCAAGCCAGGTAGGGCCAGAATGCCATCCTGGAAAGTAGTAATAATCAGCAATTTCTGAGAGCCCCATAGCGTTATCCACCTGAGGAACAGAGAACTCAACAGCGTCTATACGACCGCGTTCAAGACTAAGATAAACTTCATTTGATGGGAGAAGCTGGGGAGTAGCTCCTAGTTTCTCATAAACTCTTGATCCAGCACCGACAATACGAATAGACAGGCCGTTAAAATCATCAACAGACTCGATTTTTTTATTGAACCACCCCCCTGCCTCTTGCGGAACGTATGCGCATGGGATCACTTTGACATTATATTGGTCTAGTTCATTTTGTATTAGGTCAAGACCTTCTCCAAAAAAAGTCCAAGAGAAAAATATTTCAGCCGATGGGCTGAAAGGCAACAGTCCATATGCGTTAGCCATTGGAATGGTGTCAGAGAATGTACCCAGCGATGACCAGCCAGCAGGAACTGCGCCCGATGATACAGAATTAAGCGTTTCCATCGGGGGAACTAATTCACCGGGGTCATATACGTTAAGTGAAAGCTCACCTTTAGTTAACTTACTGATCTCACTTGCAGCATTCTCCGCACTTTCACCATAAAAAGTACGCGTTGAGTAAACGCTTTGAACCTCAATCTGCTGATCAGCAACAGTGATAGTTGCTTGGGAAGCTAGTGCGATTGCTATTGGTAGCAGGCTTTTTTTATACATTGTTATGCTCCTTTTAAAGCTTATTTTTAACAACACCACATTGTAAACTTATAATTTTATAAGATTAAAACCCATAAGAGGATAATCTTTACGGTTTATTCTAGTAAAAATCATTTGTAATCAATCTGATGAACCTCAATTATCGTTCCAGCTGGATCTTGAAAGAAAACCTGATACCACCCTTCCACTGCCCAGACACCATAGTCTGCAAAGGGAATACCTTTCTTTTCTAAAACATCCTTAAAAGCTTCGATATCATCAGTTCTAAATGCAATATGTCCTCGTTCAAGTGGGTTGACGGGTTGTTTCGTACGATAGCTAACGCCAAGATCCTGAGTAGCAAGATGAAACTCGGTAGTTCCATCAGTTAAAAACGCTACACTTTGGTTGTAACCATCAGATGTGATTTGTTCATTTTCAGTTTTACCAAGAGAAAAAACCTCTTGGTAAAACTGATCAAGTCCAGCGACATCATGTCCACAGATATTGATATGGTGCAGCCAAATTTTCATTAGAGCAACCTCATAAACATTATAGTTAGTTGGGTAATTGATTAGCCTGAAAGATTCAGACCAACTATTTACGTAAGATATTCATTGTGAAACTAAGAATCACACCGCCCCCTCGGCACTATCATCAGGAGATCCTGTGGTTCAGTAATTCAGCGCATTTTCCTAATTTTTTCTCTACCTCCTTCAAACTTGTCTGTTTTACGTCGAGACGTTTAAGCATAGGTACAGTTAGTGCAGCTATTGCTTTATGATTGATATCCAGCACAGGGAAAGACACGGCGTGTAACCCAGAAAACTGCCTGCTTTGGATGCTTGAAAAGCCCTTCCTGAGAACGTCATCAAGAGATTTTCTAAAGCGGTCCTCTTCAATTTTGGATCCTTCAAAACACTCTTTTATCCTCAGCCCACGTGTTATTGGGTCATGAAAAGCGACCAAGACTTGTCCAGAAGCTGATAGAGGAATACCTATTTCAGTTCCTACTCTAAAGTGAAAGCCCATACCGTGAGGAACTTCTGCCGACGCTATTACAGTTTGTTTCCCCATGTTGTAGACACTTAAATGGCAAGAGAACTCAATTTCACGTGAAAGCTCATGCATTAAAGGCGTTGCCTCTGTCACCAACCTTGCCGTTGGGGGATAATAATGTGATAGCTGGAACAATTTTGTAGAGAGAGTATAGCTATCACTCTCTGATACTACGTATCCTCTCTGCACAAGGACATTCAGCATCCGGTAAATTTCACTTACACTACGCCCTATGCGACTCGAAAGGTCTTTCTGAGATAAACCTCCTTCTGTTTCAGCTAGAAGCTCCAGGATATCCAAACCTTTCTCTAATGCAGGTGCTGAATAAGTGGCAGCCTGATTCTTCGGTACCTTATTGCTGCTCTTATCTGGCTTTTCACTTATGTTCATATTCATTCTCACATTGATATCGCAGGTCACGAAGAAGCCTGTCATGAGCTGGACGCTGTAGGTACAAGGAAAGTTGATTTCATATACGACGTCAAGCTTTCTCATACGAATAACAATAAAAATAGACCAAAGTCTAGATGTTATGACCAGCTACACGCAAGGGTTAACTTTTTGAAAAAGTTGCATTTTCACTCATTTCTGCTCCTTTAACGCTCCTGGGCTTCAGAGCCTATCACTACCCCCCGCTTGTCAAATTTTCCTTCTGCTCTCGAGAGTACACACTGGCTATGTCAATAAGGCTAATGAACAAGCATATGCAAGGGTTCTTTACAAGCTCCTCACCTTGCTTGTCTCGCTTCAAGCAGGACTTTAATAACAGAAGATTCAAGCATGAACCGAGTTCACTAACTGTCGCGGCTTAACACATACACGGGATCTACTGCGGTGAACCAGCGCACGCATGAACACCGGCTACCTGGAGCTCTCTGCTCGCTTGGTACCAGCCCAGAGAACGACAGCCAATATTATCATACTTTAGTATATGAAAGCTTGACTTCATATATGAAACGTACTTACCTTCACAGTGGTACCAAAACCCAAAAACAGGATATTGTCACAATTATACGGCGCTAGTTTCATTGCAAAGCATAATGTCAGTTTCTTTAAACTACTTCGATGAAATTTAAGCAAATACCTGTTGTTATTCACTCGCATATACCACGATTATTAAAATAAAGGTAAATCTAAATGACTGATGATAAAAGTGAAGAAACAAGCTTGGTTACAATGAATCAGTATCTAGACAAAAATTATGCATACAAAATAGCCGCAATGCTCGATATACCACTTACTGAAGTGCAAGATCTCAATTTACTTCCGCGCGGATGGCACTTCCCTCTTCTTGGGTCAACTACTCCGAGACACAGCCTTCGTGAAGACGGATTCCCTGGTTTTGGTGTACCCATGCCAGATGTTGGCTTGCCGCGAATACTGATGACCGGTCGATCAGTTAGCTACAAAAATGATATTCCTTTCAACTCAATGATAGAGTGCCAAAGTAGTGTAAGCTCGCTGGAAGAAAGAGAATCAAATGGAAACAGACGTGTTTTTATTACCTTAACACATAAGCTGTTTCTTTTAGATAAACATATACCTTGCCTGACGGAAGACCAATTTTTTGTAATGTTATCAAACCAGGAGAAAACGTTCCCAAAAGGTAGGCTTCCGTCCAAAGCATACTCTTCAAAACTAACATTAACCCCTGACAGCACAATGCTATTCCAATATTCTGCATTGGGTTTTAATTCACACAAAATACATATAGATCGTCAGTATGCAAAAGAAGTGGAGAAGCTGCCTGACTTGGTTGTAAATGGAGGTCTTTCTATTTTACTTATAAAGCAATTTTTAAGAAACCAGCTCGAAATTACGCCTAAAAGCTTCAATAGCAATCATTTCTTACCTTTATACTGTGACAGACCTTTAACTATTAGCGGTCAAAAGAAGAATAACACATGGGAAGTAAGTCTTACTGACAACAACGGTTTTGTTGCTGTTGTTGCAAAAGGTGTTTACTAATGAAAAATTTTCTAAAAGATATTCGTATCCTTGATTTGACGAGCGTGGTGGTTGGGCCCATATGTACATGGCGCCTCTCTCAGTATGGCGCCAATGTAACCAAGCTGGAGGCGCCGTCAGGCGACCTTATGAGAGGACTGGGAGGACAATCACCAACTGGCCAGCATTCAGGTGCATATCTCCATCTTAATCGAGGGAAAAGAAATATTTCTCTTAACTTAAAAGATGGTGCTGCTAAACCAATTTTAGATAAACTTGTAGAACAGAATGATGTCATTGTCACTAACATGAGGCCCCAGGCTTTAAAAAAACTTGGATTAGACCCAGACACTATAAGAAAAAAGTATCCAGAAAAGATTTACTGCACTATTACTGGCTATGGAAGTGATGGTACATACGCTGGATCTCCAGCCTATGACAGCGTCATTCAGGCAGCTACAGGGATAACCAGCCTTTTTGATGTCCGGGATGGTAAGCCTAGCTATATACCTTTGCTGATCTGCGATCATGTCACAGGTGAAATTGCGGCAGGTACTGTTCTAGCTGCTATTGTAAATAAAATAACGACCGGAGAAGGTGCTTCAATAGAAATACCAATGTTCGAAACAATGGCAAACTTTGTTTTGCAGGAACATCTCGCGCAAAAAAGCTTCTCTCCTTCTATTGGAGAAATCGGTGATAAGCGTCTTCTCGATGCAAATACATCTCCTCTGAAAACTGCCGACGGCTGGATTTCTGTAACAGCCAATACTGACCAGCAAGTCAAGACTTTCCTAGAGTGTATTGACCGTGAAGACCTTATTGAAGACGCACGTTTCAAGACAATCGGTGATAGAGCTAAGAATGTGAAAGATTGGTTAAAGATTCGCAGCGATGCACTTATCAACAAGAACACTGCAGATTGGCTAGCTATTTTCAAATCTTCTGATATATCGGCAATGCCATGTCATACCCTTGAATCATTGATGGAGGACGAGCATTTAATATCGATAGGAATGTTCGATACTGAACAACACCCTACAGAGGGGCAAACAATCAGCTTAAGATCATCTATGCTTTTTAATGGTGTTCCACTACCAAAACAGCAGCCCGCTCAGCCAAAAGGATGGGACACAGAAAGCATCCTCAAAGAACTTGGTTTCACAACAGAAGAAATTGACAAATTTGTTTTATCTTCTGTGGCCATAAAACATATAGCTTAGCATACAAATTTTTATCTTAATTTCCTGACACAGAATAATATAGGCGCTCCTTTCATGACTCACCTATCTTTACCTCCTATTAAATCAGCTGGCATTGTGGGCGCTGGAGCCATGGGCAAAGGTATAGCTCAGCTATGTGTTCAAGCCGGTGTCCGGACGTTTCTACATGACTCTCAAAAAGGTGCTATTGACAACGCAATTTCCTTTATTAATAAAATATGGAATCGGCAAGTTGAAAAAGGATTAATAACCCATGAACAGGCATCCGAATGGTCAAGCCTACTATCTTCAGCAGATCAACTACAGGACATAGCGGGATGTGACTTGATCATTGAGGCTATTGTTGAAAAGCTTCTAGCTAAGCAGGACCTGTTTCAATCTCTTGAGTCATTGGCATCAAAAAACACGATTTTAGCAACAAACACATCTTCTCTTTCCATTGCCGCAATAGCTTCTGAATGCAAACATCCAGAACGCGTCATTGGCTTTCATTTCTTTAATCCTGCTCCACTGATGAAAGTAGTTGAGATCATCCCTGGCCATAGAACCAGTGAAGCAGTCGTTGTTAGAGTAAAGGAGTTAGGTAATGAGATGGGGCACTTCACCGCCCTTACAACTGACACTCCTGGATTCTTGATCAATCATGCAGGCAGAGCTTATATTACTGAAGCGCTCAAGTTATTAGGTGAGAAAGTTGCAGATCATTATACTATTGACTGCATACTTACTTCTCAGGGAGGGTTCCGTATGGGCCCATTTTCCTTGATGGACTTAACTGCTCTAGATGTGACCCATATTGCAACTGAAGCAATTTACCATCAATATTATGGAGAACCAAAACTAAGACCTTCTATTATAACAAAACGGAGACTTGAAGCAGGTTTACTGGGAAGAAAATCTGGAGAAGGGTTCTACTCTTATACAGATGGTAATATGACAGTGCCCTCTACCGTTCACCACCCTGCTTCTCAGCCGGTTCCTATCTGGATTGGAACAGAAGATGAATCAGCGAAAGGTAGTATTTCTAGACTGATTAACGATGCAGGTTGGCAACTTGAGAAAGGAAAGTCTCCAAGCTCTGATGCGCTCTGTATTATCACTCCTTTAGGTGAAGATGCAGCCAACTGCATTCTTCGTCTTGGGATTGACCCTAAACGCTGCATTGCAGTCGATACCTTTGGTGATCTTAGTAAGCATCGTACTATCATGACAAACCCTGCAACACTGATTCAATATAAGAATGCTGCTCTAACACTATTTTCTCACGATGGCACGCCTGTAAGTGCTATTCGTGACAGTAATGGGTTTGTGTTTCAACGCGTTATAGCATGCATCGTAAATGTTGCATGTGACATAGCTCAACAAGGTATTGCAACACCAGCAACCATTGATAAAGCTGTCGTTCTGGGGCTTGGTTACCCAATTGGGCCCCTTGCGATAGGGGATCATTACGGATCTTCCCGTATTTTGTCTATTCTTCAGAGCATGCATCGTGATACTGGCGATCCACGCTACAGACCAAGCCCTTGGCTACGTCGCCGAGCGAATCTTTCCCTATCATTAAGTCATACAGAGATATGATGATTTAATTCATCTCACTCCTGAAAAAATCATTATTAAACGTAACGGTAGTTATCAATTATATCTTTTATTCTTATTAATTAACGAATCAATAATTGAGGAATTTATATTATGTCATCAGTTTATATTTGCCACCCCCGCCGCACCGCCATAGGCCGCTTTAGTGGTACGTTAGCTAGTGTGCGCCCCGATGATTTCGCTGCAACGATCTTTAAAGCGGTGCTGGCCGAAGCGCCGGATCTCGACCCAGCCGCTATTGAAGAAGTCTTCATGGGCTGTGCCAACCAGGCCGGGGAAGATAACCGCAATGTGGCGCGCATGTCGTCGCTGCTGGCGGGCATTCCCACTTCGGTACCTGGCACTACCATGAACCGCCTGTGCGGCTCAGGAATGGATGCAGTGGGCACCGCTTTTCGCGCCATTAAGGCCGGTGAAATGGAACTGGCGCTGGCAGGCGGCGTGGAATCCATGTCCCGCGCCCCCTACGTAATGGGCAAGGTCGACAGCGCTTTCGCCCGTGGTCAGAAAATCGAAGACACCACTATCGGCTGGCGTTTTATTAACCCCGTGATGAAGAAAGCATACGGGGTGGATTCAATGCCGGAAACGGCGGAGAACGTTGCCGAGCAGTTCAACATCTCTCGCGAAGACCAAGACGCCTTTGCGCTACGCTCCCAGCAAAAAGCCGCAGCCGCCCAAAAGGCTGGGCGCTTTGCCCAGGAGATCACGGCCATCGAGATCCCGCGCCGCAAGCAGGAGCCGCTGATCTTTGATCAGGACGAACATCTGCGGGAAACCACGCTGGAGAAGCTCGCAGGCTTACCGACGCCTTTCCGTGAAGGTGGTAGCGTTACGGCGGGCAACGCCTCCGGTGTCAACGACGGTGCGGCAGCCATGCTGGTGGCCAGTGAAACAGCGGTGAAACAGCACGGTCTTAAGCCGATGGCGAAAATCATCGGTATGGCCACGGCCGGCGTTGAGCCGCGCATCATGGGCTACGGGCCGGTGCCTGCCGTACAGAAGCTGCTGAAGCGCACCGGTATCGCCATGGACGATATCGATGTGTTTGAGTTTAACGAGGCATTTGCCGCCCAGGCGTTAGCGTGTATGCGCGATCTCGGCCTTGCCGACGACGATCAGCGCATCAACCCGAACGGCGGTGCAATTGCCCTAGGGCATCCGCTGGGCATGTCGGGTGCCCGCCTGTTGCTGACCGCCGCCCATGAGCTGCAAAATAGCGGCAAGCGCTACGCCCTGTGCACCATGTGCGTGGGTGTTGGTCAGGGTATAGCTACTCTCATCGAGAGGGTTTAACCAAGGCGTTCTTGATCTAAAGCCAAAGACACTAAAGCGAGAAACCTCCGTCGACGGCTATCGCCTGCCCGGTAACATGTGACGCGCTGGCGAGATATACAACCAGTTGCCCCATGTCCTCTGGCGTCTGGGCTACGCCCTGTGGAAGCAGTGTTTTCTGATGACGCTCCCAAGACTGTTCTTCAGTCTCACCCTCCTGTGCCCAGCGAGCCGACAGCCCATTTTCACCTCGCCACATTCCGGTTCCAACAACTCCTGGGCACAAAGCGTTAACGGTAATGCCTTCACCCGCCACCTCTTTGGCTACCGCATTACTGAAACCAATGACGGCGAACTTCGATGCTGAATAGTGCGACAGCCCTGGGAAGCCGACTTTACCCGCTATTGATGAAACATTGATAATCCGGCCAAATTTACGGGGCCGCATAACCGTCAACTCAGCCTGAGTACAGAGAAAAACACCTTTCGCATTAACGCCCATGACGTTGTCCCATTCCTCGGCAGATAACTTCTCCACAGAATTAAGACTCACAATACCGGCATTGTTCACAGCAATATTAACTTCCCCAAAATCAGCCTCCACTTGTTGAACCATTTTCTTGACGGATTCCGGATCCGTTACATTTACTTCTAAGGCCAGCGTGCGACGCCCAAGTTTCGCAATTTTTTCAGCTGTTTGTTTGGCTATCGACAGATCCATGTCTGCCACTGCCACGTTCGCGCCAGCTTCTGCCAAAGCAATCGCAATCCCCTGACCAATTCCTCGGCCGGCACCAGTAACCAATGCATTCTTTCCATTCAGAGGCATTATTTTCCACCTTTAGATATTGTTTTTGTCGAGATCATCTTGGTAATGCTGACAATCAATTTTTTTGAGATACAAACTTGGTAGTTAGGTATCCCTCAAACGTCTCACTACCACCTTCTCTTCCGTAGCCACTTTCTTTGATGCCACCGAAAGGGGTCTCTGCCAAAGCTAAACCAATATGATTAATAGAGACCATTCCGGCTTCAAGGCCGTGGGTAATGGCATGAGAATTGGCCAGCGAAGTAGTATACGCATACGATGCCAACCCAAAGGACAGGCTGTTTGCCCACTCCAATGCTTCAGGGATTTCATTAAAAGGAACGATACCGGCAATGGGCCCAAAGGGTTCTTCCCGCATCAGCTTGGCAGTCCTAGGGATATCCGTGATTACCGTTGGCGCGAAAAAGTTTCCAGTACCAGAGAGTGCATACCCACCTTCCAAAACGTTCGCCCCCTGCTGACGAGCATCCTCAACAAATTGCTCCATCTCGGTTACACGACGTGCTTGTGCTAATGGCCCCATTGTTGTTGACTCATCGGTTCCGCCACCAACTTTAATCTTTTGTGTCTTTTCGACAAATCTGGAGACAAATTTTTCGTAGACTCCCCGCTGCACGAAAAATCTCGTAGGGCAGATACAAATCTGCCCGGCATTTCTGAATTTGAATGCTACAAGGTGATCCACGGCATCGTCGATATCAGCATCGTCGCAAACAATAACCGGCGCATGCCCTCCGAGCTCCATTGTGCAGCGTTTCATGTGAGCACCCGCGAGTGCTGCCAACTTGCGACCAACCGGGGTTGAGCCGGTAAATGATATTTTTCTAACAATAGGTGACTTGATGAGATAATCAGAAATCATTCCAGAATCACCTGAAACGACATTAAATACACCCTTTGGCAAACCGGCATCATGAAACATACGAGCCATTAGAAGTACGGACGCAGGGGTATCACTTGACCCCTTTAGAATAATTGAGCAGCCTGCCCCAATAGCGGCAACGATTTTTCTAAACGCCTGGCTGAAGGGAAAATTCCATGGGGAAAAAGCCACACAAACCCCAATGGGCTCGTGCAATACCGTCTGTTGCACATCATATTTTCGAGAAGGAATGATACGCCCATAAATTCGACGGCACTCCTCCGCATGCCACTCAGCGTGCTCTGCACAAGACATAACCTCGCCAATAGCTTCCCCAAGCGGCTTACCCTGCTCAAGCGTCAAGACGTGGCCAGTCTCTTGAGCTCTTTCACGGATCAATAAAGCCACCTTACGCAGTACTTCGGAACGCTCAATGGCAGGCGTGTACCGCCAGGACTTAAAGGCGCGCTCCGCAGACTGAAGCGCAAAATCCAAATCGGACTCATCTGCCTGCGGGAGTTTTCCAAGGACATCACCGCTGGCTGGATTTGTAACACTCTGGTTACGCTCTCCACTCCCCTCAACAAACTGCCCATCAATGTATAAACATAAATCAGGGTACATTTTATTCTCCATTGTATTGATATATTGCGCCCCCTAAATTAACAGTGAACACTTAAGGGTATTCAAAGAGAGACTTTTTTCCTAGGCGGCGCATACCTAACGTGAATTATAATTCGCTAGGCCAGTTTTCTTGATTTTTCGACAACAGAGTCAAATATTAAGCCCTGATAATTCTCCCTCTTAACTTCTTTCAATTTGTCCCCGAAGGCTTTCAGTCCACCCATATAAAAATACACCTGATTTTTCTTACCCGGGATGTTAGAACCAAATATCCAGGATTCAGCTTTAGGAAATAGCGTCATGTTTGCAATTTCGTTGCATGTATCAGTCCACATTTCCACTGCAGGCTGACTTGCCTCAACAGTTTTAATACCGTTCTTATCCGCGTAGCTAATAAGGTCACTTATAAAGCGAACCTCAACTTCAATAGCAGGCGGCAAGTTCGTAAAAGGCCCATTCGGCCCCAGCACCATATACATATTAGGAAATTCGTTATTACAGATTCCCAAATAACTACTAACGCCATCCTTCCAGTGGTCTTTCAACAGCTTTCCATTTCTGCCACGCACTTCGAATTTGACATAGTTTCCATCTACCGCATCAAACCCTGTTGCAAAAATAATGACGTCGAGCTCATGCTCAACCCCATCATCCGTCAAAATTCCCTTTTTTGTTATTTCTCTGATGGGGTTAGCTTTTACGTCGACCAAACTTACGTTTGAACGATTGAATGTATCATAAAACCCACTATCACAAAGAGGACGCTTTGCATACAAGTCATAAGGACAGAGTTTTTCTGCAGTTTCAGGATCTTTTACAATTTCCCGAATCTTTCTCCGAATAAACTCCTGAGCATATTCGTTGGCTCGCTCATCTATTGCGATATCACAAAAAGTTTCAAACATGAAGCGGAAGCCGCCACCGGTGTCCCAGGCCTTCTGGAAAATTGCGTCCCGCTCTTCATCTGACACATCCAGAGCTGACAGGCTTGCTTCTTCTTTAAGGCCAAACCCTAGATTTGAATTCCATACACCATCCCAGATTTCATCATAGTTTTCCCTGATGCCTCTCTCGTACTCCGCGGACGTAGAACCATTTCCCGCAGGCACCGTGTATTGTGGAGTACGCATGAACACGTTTAGGTGTTGTACCTCGGGCGCTATCGCCGTAATTAGTTGGGTGCCAGTTGAGCCGTTACCAATGACTCCAACCCTTTTCCCCGCGAGACTGACACCATCCGGCCATTGTGCCGAATGATAACACTCACCCCCAAAGCTATCTTTTCCTTTGATATTCGGCACATTTGATGCGGAGAGTAGTCCCAAAGCAGTTACCAGATGCCGAGAGGTATATATCTCGTTTTTATCAGTGATTACTTCCCAGAGGTTATTCTCTTCATCAAACCGGGCACTCTCAATGCCGGTATTGAACTCTATACTACGCCTAAGGTCGTGTCGGTCAGCGACTTCCTGCAAATACCCCAGAATTTTTGGCTGATTGATATAGTGAGAACCAATAGAACATTCCTGAAGGTGCTCCTTATCCCAAGAGTAACGATACAAATAGGTCTCCGTATCTGAAAGGGCACCAGGATAACGGTTCCAATACCAAGTCCCACCAACGTCTCCAGCCTTGTCAAAAGCTTTAACATCCAGATTTTGTTCGTCTCTCAGCTTTTTAAGCATATAAAGACCACCAAATCCGGCACCAATGACAATCGCATCAAGTTTGTTTTTATTACTCATGATATCTCTCACTTATGTTCGTTTGTTAATTTTATTATCAACCGATCTTTTTTCTGTTTTATGTAAAAACAGCATCAAGATTTGTCTTTATATCAGACAGCAATACGAGATATTTCTTTATTAGCTTCTCTAGATTTAAGTTCTCCGAAATACTCAGACGGATGAGACACCTCCAATGTTGTCGGATTTATAGCTCACCAATTCAGGCTCTAGGGTTGCTTTTAGCCATCCCTCAAACATATCTCTCAGATCCTCGATACCTTTATCAAGATTGGCCTCCTTACGCTCGACCAATAGACGGTAGATTCCAGCCAGATAGTCATGATTTCTCATAGTGTTCGTGACCTTTCATATTTATTGTTGTCACAAACATCATGCAGCTTAGACCCAACGCCGTATTGAATAGATCTGCCTATGCATTGAACAAAACTGGCAAAATAGGGAAATCATTCTAGGCAAGAAGCTTGAAGAGCCCATCTGACGAACGAGTTGTTCAGTTCGTGATATCGTCTAAATCGAAGCAGGTGATGTTACATACGGCTACTGCGCCATTCATCTAAATGCAATAGCGCGTCGCATGTACTATGTATGGAGTAGAATGGATTCGTGCTGATAGAATATCTAAATTACATTCAAGTTTTTAGAACGGTAATCCGTAGGAAAGCAATTCTCTCCGGCAACTTCGGTCTGCCGAAAATAATTAATTTAACATAGATACATCTTTGATAAAGTAGCCAAATAACAAGCCATTCGCAGGAAAATATAAAACAATAAAATATTTATATTATCGAGTCATTTTTATAAAACACTGACTTCTATACTGTCCTGGCGTCAATGATAGTTTGCTTTTTAAAGCTCTTGTCAAATGACTTTGATCAGAGAAGCCACACTCAATAGCAATTGCCTTAATGGGATAATCCGAAGATGATGACAATAAAAGCTGTGCACGCCGCAGGCGACGATATTGAACATAGTGGTGGGGTGAGCATCCATAATCAGAAGAAAATACACGTATGAAATGTGATTGACTGAGTCCAACCAAACCAGAAAGCTTTTGAACAGAAAGAGAGGTAGATAAATTTTCTTCAATATACTCTTCTAACAACTTCTTTTTTCGACTTGAGAGCCGGGACGTGAGACCTACATCTTTAACAGTGAATTGTGCATAATTCCTTATTAAATGTATACACATTTGCACTTCAAGAGTTTGAAGATAAATATCACTACCTACTTTACCATTCGAGCACTCTTGCTCGTAAAGCTCTATAATTCTAGAAAGTGAAGAATCATTGACAACAGGGTGATGCTTTATAGAAAAATCATCTATATCTCTATCGAATGTTTCGTTAGCTATCTTATTGATTAAACCATGAGAAATGTAAACATGGCTAACCTCTATATCATTCATCCAATACCATCTAGTCTCTTCTCCTCGGGACAAAAGTGTTATATTCCCTTCAGCAACATGAGATTTCCTCCAAACACCATTCTCATAAAAACCTAGATTATCAGATCCCTTATTCCATTTAACCAGTTTATAATCCCGCAAGCTCGGAATATTCACCTCTGTTTTATCAAACTGATATCCTCTAAAAGATACAGGTAGGTCACGGTTGTTACCAACAGTACCAAGGCAAGTCACCCGGCCAGGTATCACATCCAGCATCTTATCTGGGGTCAATAGAGCAGGTTGCATACAGTAACTCCTTTGTTGTTTTAGAAGAGGAGTCAAAAGTTAATACTTTCAGCTATTCCAAATTAATGAAAGTCAAACTACATTTTAAACATAGCACACATGCATTATTTTAGCCACAAAGCTAGTTAAAAAACATATTAAAAAAACCATATGGAAGGGTGATCGACATCTCTCCCTTTTTCTTTCCTGAAAGTTCAATACATTAAGCTCTGGACGCACTGCAGCATTAGCTTCTATTAATGAACGTAATAATCACTAACAGCAACCAGTGCATTGATTTTCGTAACATAAAACTTTATAACACCAAAACTACGTAACTCTGAGCCAGAAACTACTGACTCAGCATTAAATTATATTAAAAAACCACCACTAGCGCGTGGATGAAGTGCAATCTATCTCTTCATGAAGGAGAGACTAGAATTTTTATGTTTACATCCTTATTTTCTATTAGCTCTTTAAAACCCTTATCTACAATATTATTAAGGGATATTTTTCCTGTAATAAGAGATTCTGTTTCAAGCTTTCCATTGCTAATCATGGTAATAACTTCTTTGAATTCATCTTGATATGCCAAAGATCCAATGATTTCTTTTTCTGTGGCCACGACTTCGAAAAAGTTATAGTTACTTGGCTCCTCGAATATACCTACCAAAACAATTCTTCCCGCTTTTCGAGTTAAGTCCACGGCAAGCTTCGCTGTATCTTTGTGACCGATGCATTCAAATGTGACTGATGCGCCATACCCATTGGAATGTAGTTTTACTTGCTCTATAGGGTCGCCGTCTTTTGGATCAACAACAATATGTGCACCTAATTCAAGCGCCTTTTTTTTCCTTTCTTTAGACATTTCAACTGCAATGATCTTACCTGCACCGGATGCTTTTGCACACATAATAGTACAGAGCCCAATAGTTCCAGCGCCTAAAACAACAACTGTTTTGCCTTGTATCGGGCCTGCTTTTTTAACAGCATGCATGCCTACTGAAAGTGGCTCAACAAGAGCCGCTGATTCAAATGAAACATTGTCTGGAACTTTGTAAACAACGTTGGCGGGTACTGAAAGGTAACTGGCAAACCCGCCATGATTCATTAATCCTGTGAAAGCAACAGTTTCACAAAGATTTGGTTGGCCTTCCTGACAGTAAAGACATTCACCGCAATGTTGACAAGCTGAAGCAGTTACCCGATCCCCAACACTAATACTGCTAACACTTTTACCTACCTCAACGACCTCGCCGCTAAATTCATGACCCAAAACACACTGATCTTTTATGCCGGTGCGGGGTGTGGGGTTCCTACAGGAATGAAGACCGGGCCGGCAAGGTATTCGTGAAGATCTGAACCACAGATCCCGCACCACTCAACCTTGATATTGACCCAACCAGGTTCAGGAGTAGAGGGGGTCGGAACCTCTTTTACATTAATATCGAGACGCCCTTCCCAAACCGCAGCATTCATCTTTTCTGGCATGCTCATTGTCATTATCTCTTTTTTAGATTTATAGGTAAGATTTAACGTAGAATATAAGCGGACATGCAGGATTGAAAAAAATCACCTTTTCGTTGAAGAACTCTGCTTAGAGAGAAACCTTGACCCCAAGGTGAGAAAAATAGGTAGTCCATTCAGACAGTTGCCAAATAAACAGGCACCCCAACCATTTTCGATTTCAACATAACCTTCTCATGGCACTCGTCAATCTAGCTTTTTAGAGTCTATGCATATAGCAGCTAGGTCTTTAGAAGCGAATGACGATAGCAAAAAGACATGGCAATCCCGTACTGGTAGCTTAACCGTCATGTTTCCTCTTGCGTCCCAACTACATACAATATTCTCTTCCCTAAATACTACTCCAAATGAATGGGTTGCAGACGTTTAAGCCTGCGCTTCCCGAATCATATTGCGGGCAATGATAACTTGCTGAATTTGAGTAGTGCCTTCATAGAGGCGGAAGAGGCGAACATCCCGATAAAAACGCTCAACGGCATATTCGCTTATATAGCCCGCCCCCCCATGTATTTGTACGCCCCGGTCAGCCACGCGACTGCACATTTCAGTGGCAAACATTTTTGCGCAAGAGGCTTCAGTACTTACGTTAAGACCATCATCCCGTTTACGAGCGGCGTCTAGCACCATGCATTTAGCTGCGTAAACTTCAGCTTTGCTGTCAGCAAGCATTCCTTGAATAAGCTGAAAGTCGGCAATAGCTTGGCCGAACTGCTTCCTTTCCATCGCATATCGAAGCGAGTCCTCCAGCACGCGCTCAGCAGCTCCCACGGCAATTGCGGCGATGTGCAGGCGGCCTTTGTCGAGTACTTTCATTGCGGTCTTGAATCCGACCCCCTCCTGCTCGCCAATCAGCGCACTAGCCGGTACACGTACGTTGTCGAAAATTACATCGGCTGTGTGAGCGCCTTTCTGACCCATCTTCTTGTCACGCTTGCCAATGGTAATGCCTTGAACATCGGCACCCACTATAAAGGCACTGATCCCCTTGGCACCCTTTATTTCGGGGTTAGTGCGCGCCATGACAGTAAAGATTCCGGCATGTGGAGCATTGGTGATGTAGCGTTTAGTGCCATTAATGATGTAATCATTCCCATCCCTAACGGCGGTGGTTCTCAGTGAGGCCGCATCGGTACCTGAATCAGGCTCCGTCAGGCAGAAGGCGCTGAGAATTTCACCGCTAGCCAACTTAGGAAGATAGTCGGCTTTCTGCGCACTGGTGCCGTCCAGCAGGATGCCGATGGAGCCGATGCCGTTGTTAGTGCCAATGAAGGAGCGGAAGGCGGGAGATGTCCTGCCAAGCTCGAAGGCAATATTGACTTCTTCCTCCATGGTCACACCAAGACCACCGAATTCTTCGGGAATAGTGAGGCCGAATAGCCCCATATCACGCATCTGCGAGACGATGTCCTCGGGGATTTCATCGCTTTCGGCTACTTCTTCCTCACGCGGAATCAGCTCTTCTTTCACAAAGCTACGGATGGAGTCGAGTAGGATCTGCATAGTTTCTTGATCACGAATCATGTGGGTGCCTCTTACGTGCTGGGTTGATAATCGGGAAGGTGGATGGCTTATGAGATCTGAGTCTGTATATCGTTGACCAGTTGCACTAGCTGAGGCCCGATGGAATCTTCCAGTTTTTCGCGTGATATCTGGAACTCGGGCCCCCCACAGTTGAACGACAGGATTCCTAACTGTGGATGATGGAGAGGCACCGCAACGGCATTAACCTTGCGTTGCCATTCACCCAGTGACAGGCAGTAGCCGTAATCGGCGTAGTCTCGAAAAGCACGCTCCAGTGCTTTTCGGATAACAGGCCACTCTGTGGGATGAGCCTTCCGCAGGTGCTCCATCAACACCTCGGCCTCTTGAGGCGGCATGGCGGCTAGGTAGGCGCGACCCGCCGAACTTTGATGGATGGGAAGGCGCGTACCAGTCTGGCGACGGATGGTGGAGCGCAGGGCGCTCTGGATCACATCCAGATAAACCATGTCTAAGCGGTCTCGAGCGGACATGGCCACCGTCGCACCGACTTCGTTAGCAAGGTTTACCATCAAGGGCTGGGCAATCGCGCGAATCGGTAGGTTCGATATCATGGAATAACCAAAGGCCATGACGCCCACATCCAACTGGTATTTCCCACCTGATAGGGGGCGAAGATAGCCCAGCCGGGCTAAGGTGTGGGTAAGTCGGCTAACGGTAGGACGCGGTAGCCCCGACTTCCTAGCCAGATCAAGATTGCTTAGTGTGCTTTCGCTCGGAGTGAAGCAGCGTAGTAACTCAAGCCCCCTCGCCAGCGCAGTAACGAACTGTCGATCCTTATCCTGCTCGCCTGCCGCAGTCATCGGGTCTACGACGATCTGAAAGTCGCTCTGATTGTCTGCTGTTTTCACCGAATCGTGCTCCGCTTGCCATTTAGTTGATATAGAGATTTTGTGATCTTCTACTGACAAATGTCAATAATGCAAACAAAATGACTGCATAGCGGACAATCATTTCTAATGCAATTCAACCACAATAAATAACTTATATATAAATAAACTACTGATGAATATTGTTTTTATAATGATTTTCTTTTTCGTCAATTGACAGTCGTTCGCCAAGCTGTGTAACTTAAACCTCATAGCAAAATATATGTCTGCATAGTGGACATTCAGCCAATGAGGAGGTTGTATATGACTGACAAACATCAGCCCTCCGAGGTTTATCTGGCCTCGCTTAGTGATGGTGTGGCGGTGGTTCGCATCGATCGACCCAATGCCAAAAATGCCCTCAATGGAACTGTCAGGCACCAGCTAGCCGAACTGTTTTCGTCTTTAACCCAACATGACGAGGTTAGGGTCATCGTACTGACCGGGGGCGAGCAGGTGTTTGTTGCTGGAGCTGACGTCAAGGAGTTCGCTACCGCCTCCCCTTCCGAGATGTATCTGCGACGCAATGAGCGCTTTTGGGAGCCGATCGCGAACTGTCCCAAACCGGTGATCGCTGCGGTCAATGGATTCGCCCTGGGAGGCGGCTGTGAACTTGCCATGCACTGCGACATCATCGTCGCTGGGGAGTCATCTCAGTTCGGGCAGCCAGAGGTCAAGATTGGCCTAATGCCTGGAGCTGGCGGGACGCAACGACTGGTTCGAGCGGTTGGCAAATTTCAGGCCATGCGTATGCTGATGACCGGCTGTATGGTACCTGCGAGTGAGGCGTTGAGCATGGGGTTGGTGAGTGAGGTGGTGACCGACGATCAGACACTGGAGCGTGCTAAGACATTGGCGCAGGAAATCGCGCATTTGCCAGCACTGGCGCTTGAACACATTAAAGACACGGTGCTTAAGGGTGCCGATCTACCTCTGGAGAGTGCGCTGGTTCTCGAACGGAAAGCTTTCCAAATGCTTTTCGACACTGCGGACCAGAAGGAAGGAGCTGCTGCCTTTATCGAGAAGCGCAAACCGAACTATCGGGGAGAGTCGTAATGGCGAGAGAAGTGAACCGGCTGGGGATTGTCGGCACCGGCGTGATGGGGGCGGGGATCGCCCAGATCGCTGCCCAAGCAGGCCTCCAAGTGGCACTATTCGACAACCGCGACGGGGCGGCCCGTGCTGCGCGTGATGGCCTAAAAGCAACGTTCGACAAATTAGTGGGTAAGGGCAAAACCTCTCAAGAATCTGCTGAGGTTGCTTTGTCACACCTCTCTGTCGCCGACTCAATGACTGCTTTGGCAGATTGCGATGTGGTTATTGAGGCTATTGTTGAAGATCTGGGCATCAAACAAGCCCTATTCGCCGACCTGGAGGCGATAGTTTCCAAACAGTGTATTTTGGCGACCAATACCTCTTCACTCTCAGTCACGTCGATTGCGGCGGACTTGACTTACCCTGACCGACTGGCCGGTTTCCACTTTTTCAACCCCGTACCGTTAATGAAGGTCATTGAAGTGATCGGGGGAATCGATACTGACGAGATTGTCGTCGACACGTTGCTGAAGCTGACAAGCCGACTCGGGCACACCGGCGTGCGTGCTCAGGACACCCCAGGCTTCATCGTCAACCACGCTGGACGTGCCTACAGTACAGAAGGCTTGAAAATTCTTGAGGAGCGGGTAGCCCCCCCTGAAGATATCGACCGGATTCTTCGCGAAGAAGCTGGTTTCCGGATGGGGCCACTCGAGCTTTTTGATCTGACTGGCCTAGATGTGTCGCATCCGGCGATGGAGTCGATTTTCACCCAGTTCTATTACGATCCGCGCTATCGCCCTTCTTATATATCCAGGCAGATGCTGAAAGGTAACCGCTTGGGCCGCAAGACGGGTGTTGGCTTTTATCGCTATGAAGGTGGACAAAAAATCGAAGCGTTGGCCCCACAGCCTGTGCCCAAGGTCAGCAATTTACCGCCGATCTGGGTGGGGTGTGAGGATGTCGCCCTGCATGCACAGTTCACATCACTGCTGGAGTCGCTTGGCGGACTAGTAGAGCTGACGGTTTCACCCTCGGAAGAAGCGCTCTGCTTATTGCTACCCTTTGGTGATGATGCGGTAAGTGCGAGTCTGCACTTCGGTGTCGACCCTGAACGCACACTCTGCCTCGATGCATTTCTGGGACTGGAGCGTCATCGCACACTGATGATGACACCGGTCACGCGACAGGTGATGTGTGACGCTGCTCACGCATTGCTGGCATCAGATGGCGTCAGGGTGACGGTGATTCGCGACAGCGTGGGGTTTGTCTCTCAGCGTGTGCTGGCCGCGGTGGTTAACCTAGCCTGTGATATTGCCCAGCGTGAGATTGCCACGCCTACCGATATCGATAATGCCGTCAGATTGGGACTCAACTACCCCCATGGCCCACTTGCATGGGGGGATGCGCTGGGGCCGAGACGGTTACTTGGCATACTTGAGCGTATCTACGCGTTGACGGGGGATCCACGTTATAGGCCAAGCCCGTGGCTACGTCGTCGTGCCACGCTAGACATATCACTGCTACACGAAGCACCGAGCAATCGGTGAGGCCGAAGGTTAATCATGTTGACTGAAACGAGGTGGATTTTATGGGGGCGCTGACGGGGGTTCGTGTGTTGGATTTGAGCCGGGTGCTGGCTGGCCCCTGGTGCAGCCAGGTATTGGCCGATCTTGGCGCGGATGTTGTTAAGGTGGAGCGTGTTGGGCGGGGTGATGACACCCGTGCCTGGGGGCCTCCTTACATGAAAGATACTCAGGGTAACGAGACCCAGGAGGCTTCGTACTATCAGTCATCCAATCGCAACAAGCGATCGGTGGCTGTCGACATTGCTACCGAGAAAGGGCAGGAAATTGTCCGTGCGTTGGCTGCCGAAAGTGACGTGCTGATCGAAAACTTCAAGGCAGGCTCCTTAAAAAAGTATGGGCTGGATTATGAGTCACTTTCTAGCCTTAACCCAAGATTGGTCTATTGCTCCATCACGGGATTCGGCCAGACGGGTCCTCGCGCGCAGGAACCTGGCTATGATTTCATTATCCAGGGAATGGGAGGGCTTATGAGCATCACCGGGGAACGTGATGGCGTACAGGGTGGTGGCCCGCAAAAAGTGGGGGTGGCTGTAACCGACGTGATGACGGGCCTGTATTCGGTCATTGCCATTCAGGCCGCGCTACTGACACGCGAAAAAACTGGTCGCGGCCAGCATTGCGACATGGCGCTCCTGGATGTACAGGTAGCAGCATTGGGCAACCAGAGCCAGAACTATCTAAGTACTGGAACATCGCCTGGGCGCTATGGTAATGCGCATGCCAATATTGTGCCCTACAACTCCTTTCGCGCCAGCGACAAGGACTTCATCATTGCCTGTGGCAACGATTCTCAGTTTGCCGCGTTGTCCAGTGCCATTGGGTTGCCAGAGCTTTCTGCTGATCCTCGGTTTTCAAAGAATGAAAGTCGGGTCAGAAATAGAGATGCGATCACCCAGATTCTCTCAGAACATTTTAAACGCGATACAGCTGAAGCGTGGGTAAAAAGGATCGGCAACGTCAGGGTACCTGTAGGGCTAATTAACGATATTGCCGACGCACTAGCAGAGCCCCAGGTGGATGCCCGTGGCATGCTGGTCAATATCCCCCATTCTCTGAATCCTGACTTCAAGATGGTGGGTAGCCCCATTCATCTTTCCGACACGCCCGTAGAGTACAGAAGACCAGCACCACTGCTAGGACAAGATACTAACGATGTACTCACCGAGTATCTTGATCTTTCGCAAGAACAGTTATCACAGTTGAAGAATGACGGCATCTTGGGGTAACCCATGCGCTAATGGATATGTATACCAGTGAGGAATTCTAATGAAAGTACTCGTCGCGGTGAAACGCGTCATCGACTATAACGTC